>WLWD01000104.1_pt1 | contig 221595 bp, 154 predicted proteins | sample 6712731 | NCBI WGS metagenome assembly WLWD01 (sample SAMN12718690, study PRJNA576275) | sponge metagenome | isolation source: marine sponge | host: Mycale hentscheli | place: New Zealand: South Island, Marlborough, Capsize Point | collected 2014-11-01 | reverse complement strand
CCCCCCCCCCCCCCCCCCCCCCCTCCCCTTCCACTGCTGTTATTTCGCTATACAGCTACTCAGTCATTCCGCAACCAAACCGGAAGCCAGACGTTTTGTGTACGATTTTATTTTTTGACCATTCCTTACCGCCAAAACCCCGCGAAATCTCGCCTAGATTTTGGTCAATTTCAATTCTATACAAACTAGCGAATGAGCGTACAGCACTGCTGGTTTGAGTCGTATTATTTTCTGCATATTCTAGGCTTGTACTGAGAACAGAAAACATTCGTTTATCTAAAGTATAACTCAAAATCTAGCAACTCTATTGCATGCCCTGAATATTTGACATCCTCACAAAATTGGTGAAAGAAAATTTTCGGACACACCCCCAGCTACCATACCCACCTTACTAAAATTGCATAACATGCTTGAATGACCAGAACAAGTATTACCTTGTGCAGCCAGCTGGAAAAGTCATAAACTTTTACCCAAGTTTGTGGTTATTCGATAAAGCCAAGTAACCAGATTTCATGGTAAGACTAAAGTATCTATGGCTTCCACTTAAAACAATTAATACAATACATTAAATCCCTCAGGAAATATATTCAAATTGACCCTCTATCTGGTTGTTGGTGGTATATCAGGTAAGATGACATTGAAACAATAAAAAAAATCATTATGAAATAACACAATAAATCAATCCTTTGCAGTGTAATGACTGAATCACGGAGTGGTAGAAGTCTCGCCACAGCGTCTTCAGATGACAGCAGTTCCCAGGTAGTTTGCTTTTTCTGTAATGGCTCCCATCATAACATGAGCAGTCCCATGCAGTGGAAGAAAGAAACTGCACGGACATTTGCCTTGTCATATCACATCCCACAAGAGGGTGTAGTATGTCAGGCATGTAGGAAGGACATAACACGAGTGCTTGTTGACAGCAATCATGTTCCTCGTTGGTCCAAAACGTGTCACAAAAGAGAGTGCTGCATAAAAGAGTGCAAAAATATTGTATTTGTGTCACTACATAAAACCACTACAGAAGATCTTGACAAAGTGCTCCAAGCTTTGGCTTTAGAGAGTTCAATTTCTACTCTACCCATGCCACTGTGCAAACAGCATTATCATACAGTGTACAATCAACTACACCCCACTCAAACCCACTGCAGCACATGCAAGGTATCACTAAGACATTCTAGTCCCAAACCATGCCCTCAACCATCAACAATCGAAAACTATTTAAAAACCAATACTGGCTTTCAGGGTTGCATTGCAGAAAACGATATGGTATGTTACACTTGCTATCGATCACATTTGTTCATTTTGAGACAGTGCAAAACTGTTAGTACAGACAGAGATCTAAGAGAGTGCATTTCTATGATAGACAAGAAAAAGCATACTATTCACTCTATTAAAGATCTGATTGAGGCAAGTATGGATAGAGTGATAGCTGCTGTTGGCAGAGAATTACTGGAAAGAAATGCCTTGCTGCTTCCTGATGTATATGACTGGTTCTGCCTTTTTGCCAATGAGCAGTCACACCACTTGAAAGATGTTGATACATTGAAACTGACTACATCATCTAATATTCTCAGCAATCTAGTCGCTACATTAGAACACCATATTACATATTGTTGCAAGACAAGAAAGTATGGCACACTACTCTACAGGCCCCAGACAGACCTGACAGAGAACCTAGCCAAAGCTTTGTGGAAGCTTCGTCAAAAAGACAAGAACTGTGCGACTACCTCTGATGCATTCAATACTACTCACAGCTCCCAAACCAAAGACAACACACAAGTGTTAAATAATTTGAATTCATTAGCATGCTCGCATATCAACACCTATCTAAGACAATACAAAAAAGACAAGTTTGAGCTATCAACTCTTACAATAGATGAACAAATAGACAAAATTGACCCAATGCTATGGGAGGCAATACAGATCTTAACAAGATCTACGTCTGAAAAATTTGGAGTTACGACTTCTTCACTTTCTAAACACACTAAAAAAGTGCGAAGATTTTTCATTTTTTGTGCTATGATGTTTTGTATCAATGACGATTACACAATACCATTGCATACTTTGGTCACTGATATCATTGATGGTCAGGGTGGTTCAGCCATGCTAATAAAAATACTCAACCGGCTAGGTGCCTGTGCATCTGCTGATACTCTGTCTCGTTACATTCAGCACAAAAATAGTAACCGAACTGATGCTATTTGTGATTACCTTGGCACAGATAGTTTCACGATTGTCTCAGCAGACAATATTGACTTCTTGCATAGTTATGCTCGGGTTTCAAAAGGAAGTAAAAGCAGTACACATGCAACTTCTATACAAGTGGTTCAACCCCAACCTTCTCTTTCAGAACTCAGTATATGTGGTGAAGTGTGTGATACTAATATACTTGCTGTGGGTACACCCGGCTCAAAGAGAACTGGAGAAAAACCACCACCCATGTGTCTCCCACCCTCCAAAAAAAAAGAAAGAAAGCCACGTACAGGAACCGAGCAGTCTAGCCCTCAAACTTTAGATCAGCATGAACACATTTGCATACCCTCAGGTAATACCACTGGACACATTCAAAAATGTAAAAATCTTGATAATTTTTTCCCAAATTCCCAAGAAAGAATAGCACTTTCTGAGTTAAAGGAAGAAATGAATGTGTATATGCTTCAGAAGGTTGCCATTGCCAATAATTGCAATGATAAGTCTCTCCTCAACATTCAGGATTATTTTTCATGTACAAGGGCCACACACACAGAAAAATCACAAGTATATTTTTTGAATATTATGGATGCTGTTGCTGACAATAAAGATACCCTGATGTCAATGTTATTTGACCTACATGTGCAATTTATTGCATCCAGGCGGTGTGAATACTTGGTGGTTGAAGGTGATGCCAAATTATATGAAATTCTTCAATCCCTGAAAGTGGAATACGATAGCGAATTAAAATGGGTTGTGCCATACCCAGGAGATTGGCATGCACTTATGAACTATCAGAAGGCCCTAATGAAACCTTATTTTGATGCTGGTTTGAAGTCACTAGCAGAAGCATGCGGCTACCCAACAGCTTCAATTAAACATTGTAGCCAGTTCAAAAAAAACCCACTTATTTATCATGGAAGCTTGGGAGGCTCTATATAGAATCATGTTGACGAAGTTCTTGGAATCAGGGTATGAAATCAATACAGCATTGCTTGATGATGTCATACAATCCCTTCAAGATGTTAAAGCAGAAACAAGAAATACGTTTCTTTCAGAATTTAACTGTATGATTGCTGATATAACCAACAAAGTACCACAATTTAGCAGAAAATTTGATGAATTTATCCACAAAATGTCAAGTTCGGATGATGTATGGAAGCTATGGTCTCAGTTTGTGTTCAGAGATGGCATGGCCTATATAAGTCTATTTCTTGCTATACGTAGTGGTGATTGGCACTTGCGAATAGCAAGTTTAAAAGAAATGGTTCCTGTGTTCACTGCATTTGACCATCCCACCTACCAAAAGCTAATTAGTCATCACATTGCTGATTTATTGGAGTTGCCAGATTCTATCATGGTAATGCTATCACAGGGAGCATTTGTTATAAACATAATGGGTAGGGAGTGGCACTCAGTCGCAATAGACGAAGGCCATGAAATGCTAATAAACAAGCAATGCAAAAATGCTGTGGTGAAACCGTCGGAAGATTATATGAAAAGAATGGCAACATACTTGACTTACCGAACCAGAACTCTTCAGAGGTTCAATGAGCAACTGTTCCCCCAGTCCTACAAGAAGAGAGATGCAATCCCCTCCGTGTTTACCTATGGATAAAAAATTTGAAAGTAATGTCCAATCTCAAATAAAAGCAATGATTCAAGTTTCACTCTTGCCACTGACAGATGTCAACCGTGGTCTGATAAATGTTTTTAATGGCATTGAGGCTACAAATCAGCAACATCACGATCTCCTCAATTTCAGACATATTGGAGAAGAAGACTATAAATTACGGATAATGTATAGCATTCTCAAGGAACCAAGTGTGAAAGCACCAAATAGGAAAAAAGCATTGCAAACCTTCTCAATAAAACAAATAAAAACGGTTCGAGTGTCTCAACTTGAAAAAGATAAAAAATTGCTTGTATCTGCTATGAAAAGAAAAATTCTTTTTTCACAAAAATTTGGGAAACCAGTAGAGAAACCAGAGGAACAACTACTAGAATATCCTCTTTCAATAAGTGATAGTGATGGAAATCCTCTCAAGGGGCAAAAATTATTTAACTAAAGCACTACAAAGAAGATACAAAGATGCTAATCCTCCTATCATTACATCCTGCTTGCCATTAGGCTGGGTACCTCAGTGTTGTATTATTGAGGGAATGTTTCTGATTAATACGTCACCACTACCCAATCACTTCAATTTAGCCAACTATGGTAGCTTTTTACTAAAAAGATTCATTGTTTCCTATTGTAAGAAAGGATGTGCAGAGGTTCATGTTATCTTTGATTCCCCAGATCGACTAGAAAATACACCAAAATACTTTGAGCAGAAATACCGAGACTCAAAAGCTACCATAGCAACTGATCATAAATGCACAGAGCTCACAGGAAGTACCTTGATATCTGGAAAGAAATGGAGGGAACACTACCTCAATTGCAGAAAATGCAAAAGAAAATTAGTGGTATTCCTTGGTGATTACTTCCTTAAAAATTCTAGCACATACCTCAAAGAACATCAAAAGCTGTATGTAGAAGGCGCTTTTGATGGAGAAATTCAAGACACCGCATGGTTTGTCACAGAGAACAACAGCATCCAACCAGATCCCACATTCATTAGCAATGCTGAGGAAACTGACACCAGAATATGGCTACATGCAAGAAAGACAAGGAATACAAAAATTCTTGTATTGTCTCCTGACACTGACATCTACGTAATTGGCATATCTTTACAGTGTGCACAACTGAAAGACGTCATGGTACGCATCAGCAAACAGAATGCAAGAGAAACTGCTTTTCTTAGTTTGTCGGCATTGGTTAAAGCCTTAACAAATGACCCAGATTTAGGAAGATTAAACAAATCAGATCTACCCCAGCTGCTCCAAACTATTTATGTTACGACCGGGTGTGACTATATTTCCTTCTTTAGTCAAGTAGGAAAGGCCACTTTTTAAAAATATTTCTTTCAGTATGCTTCATTTATAATTGACCAAGAGAACCCACATACTCCTGGCTCATTAATGCATACTAATATAACCAATGATGAATGGAAACATGGATTACTCTCCTTTCTTAGGCTAATTGGTACCGTTTATTTTAAAAAACATTCATCAGCTTTCGACGTGCAGTCTCCGGTGACACATTTCACCCAGTTTTGCAATCCATCTATTTCCACTGAAGAGCAACATTTCAATTGGTTAGAGAATATCAGACAAACAATCTGGTACCGGACTAAATTTGATAATGAAATGCTAGCGTCCAACCAGGCCCTTACTTTTCATTGGAAGAGATCTTGTTGGGTAGTACATATGTGGAAACAAGCCGATTCAAATTACATGATCCTTGAACCCATCACAGAGTATGGATGGACATTAAAAGATAGTCAACTAAAAATCAAGTGGGACACTGAAGACAATCTCAAGGCCATTAGAGAGACAGTGACGACACTTACTAGGGGTTGCAAATGCCTTTCAGGCTGTCATACTAAAAGGTGTGGATGCATGAAGAAAAACCAATTATGTTCTGCTGGATGCGAGTGTACTCATTGTACTAACACCCACTCCAGTACCTCTACAACTACAACCCTCACCACTGAATTACCTTCTGATGACCGTGATGACCTGGACGATGACCTGGACAACATCATGACCAGCGTATTTGGAGGGGACGACCATTATGAGACAGACCTGAATCAAGGAAGTGAGAATGAGGAGAGTGAATACAGTGATGGTAATGAAGAAGTTGAAGAAATTGACAGTGCAGGCACTGACAGTGATTACTAACTTACTAATTGTTAATAGTCATTGGACATACAAATCACAATATTATAGTGTACAGTATTTTGTGTGACATTTTATTTTCAGACACTGGTTTCTATAAAGTAAAGCAATAGTAATAATCACCTAGTATTAGCCCTTAACTAAATAAATTATTATATCGTGTACCAGTTTATTCCAGGAGATATTCTTGATCACACAGACAGAGTTCAGAGTCTTGAACTTGAACAGAAGACATAACTACTCTCGTAGAGTAACGTGCTAACACGGTAGACGCGTAAACACCACATATTTTGTAACCTCAGTCCCCTTCCGACAGTCTCCGGTGGCCATACCGCGCTTTGAGGAGCAATTAAACAGAAAAAGCTTTAGCTAAAGCTTCGCTGGATATGTCAACAACAAATGTGGAACTCAGGAAATTCACGTGACCGTGGCGGTTGCGGAACAACTGCTACTATGCTCATTTTCTCGTTTTACAGCTACCTTCCTCTGGTGTACCCTTTACAGCTACCTTCCTCTGGTGTACCCGCTCTTTAGCTACAACCAATTTTACCGCTGCAGTATAGTGAAGATATCTAGTGTGGAATAAACCACTTATTACACTTCTGCCTCTGGCTCGTGAAAATAAATTAGCCTGCTCAGTGGAATATTTCTCCATATCACACTCTGACTCATGTAATAAGTATTATATAGTATAATATATATATATATATATATATTTATTGCAGCTTTGATATTTTTACTTGAATATTTCCGCATCACGCGAGCGTTCTGTATTCTCCCATATTGTACGGTTTATATTGTACGGTACACTACGCATGCGCGTAGCGAGTAAAATCAATGAAAATTGAATTGTAACCGGTTGAGAAAAAATATCAAGGCAGCAATAAATCACTTATCACACTCGTCGTACAATATGGGAATGATATTTTACTCTCACGCCACATTTTCACTCGCCTTTGGCTCGTGAAAATATTTTGCGTGCTCGTAAAATATTTTCCCATATTGTACTCTGACTCGTGCTATAAGTATTATATATATATATATATATATATATATATGGCTGTTAAAACAGAGCTATTATTAAGCACAAGTACCCCAGTGGCACTTGACAAAGTAAGAATGCAGTAGCACAAGTTATCCTGCTCAATTATCATTCTCTACCATTGGTTAAGGTTACATAAGTTTCCCTCTCCTGCTCTCTTTTTTTCTGAACTATCTGAGCTTTTCTTCTATCCCACCACTCCTATCTTCAACTCTTCTTTTTGAGTCATGGCGCCCCCTTTTTCTTTGTCTATCTCTCCTGCATTTCTGTCCGACTTTGAGAAACTTTTGTCTTCTATTTCACACTTTAGCCTTTCTTTTGAAAACTAACCCCCGCCTTTACTCGTCTATACCACCTGCTTTTTAGTTATAATTAATCGCTCGCCTTTTTGCCTTCTCTTCCCTTCCATTTGAAACCTACACCGCCTTACCTCGCTGATTCCATCCGCTTTTCAGTTACAATTAATCTCCTTTTACCTTCTCTTCCATACTTTTGCCTTCCTTTTTGATACCTACGCCGCCTTCCATCGTCTCTATTGCACCCGCTTTTTAGAACTAACCGGCACGTTCTACAGAATGTGACGACACTTTACCTACAATAAAGAGACGATGACCAAACCGTACCAAGCTCATGAATTATTCATGAATACACACACCGTCGTAGGTCGTCGTTACTGACACACAAGCATATTATTATATAGATGATAATGTATTACACTATTAGTAAAGCCTTGTTTGGAATAGTTTGCTAACAAGTTATCATTTGTTTTCTTGCGAAGATCACTACTCTAAGAAGTGATGTGAGCACGGATGGCAGACACGCCTCTGTGGAGTTTGTGAAGGACTGGAAGATTGATGCCACCAGACGTGACCTCACTATCAACGCCATGAGTCTCTCGCTAGACGGACAGCTCTATGACTACTTCTCTGGCGAGCAGCACCTGGCCAACAAGAGGATTCTGTTCGTTGGGAATCCTCGCGCCAGGATTGAGGAAGATTATCTGAGGATTCTCAGGTATTTCAGGTTTTACGGTCGCTTCGTTCCTTCTGCCGACATGCACGATGTGGACACTTTGGATGCCATCAGGGAGCTGGGGGTGGGGCTGAGGAGAATCAGTGTGGAGAGGATATGGATGGAGATGCGGAAGATTGTTTTGGAAAACCACGCCCCTTCACTGGTGGCGCTTATGAAGGACTTGGGCGTGGCTGACCATATTGGTGAGTGGTCTTCACTGCCAACATGACACGATGCTGCTCTAATAATTAGTGTTGTTTTGGTCTAAAACTAAAATTAATTTCAGTTACACCTAAAACATTTTAGTAAACTAACCAGAACTAAATTTCACATAGGATGATAATAACTAAAACTAAAAGTCATAGGGTTGATGAATAAACACTAAAAACTAAAATTATTTTTTAATCAAAACATGGCTAACCACTTTTAGTGACATCGCTGAAAGAAGACGAATGACCAGTGATAGTCCCAGGAAGTAAACCCTTTACCGACTTATTTCTTCATATCGCCTGAGTGTATTGTTTGGCTAAGGCAAACTGCAGTCTGCAGTTGCTCATCGACTGTCTAGCCCAGCCCCCTCCCTTAGCAGCAAACCAAAGCTAAAACTAAAATGGAAGTTAGTAACTGAAAAACTAAGACTAGAATTGAAATTAAGTACATTGGAAAAACTAAAACTAAAATTGTAGTCTTTGTTAGTGAAAAACTAAACAAACTGATCTTGAAATATTTTTTGTCAAAAACAAACGAACTAAAATGTGACTGTTCAACCAAAACAACATTACTAATGATCTCATTCAGGTACATTATACGTACTAATATATACTCCTTTGCTGGATCATGTAACTAAGACAACACTATCAACGGAGTCGGATTTACTTTGTCGCTACCTTGATGAAGCAACAGAGAAAAATGCACTTTTAATATTTCATTTTCTTTCTTAGGTCTGCCATCTTCCTTGAACCTGGACGAGATGGATAGGATCTGGAGTTGCACGAGAATGCAGAGGTATGGCGACGACGGCCAGGCTGCTCCGCCCCTCCAGCCTGTCTCCATGGTAACCAGCCTGATGGACTCCCCCGCCGAGTTCCAGGCGCTGGCGGACAAATGGAAGTTGAGCAACAAAGAAAAACTGCTGGGGAACTTTATTGCTGCTCACAGGGGCGTGGCCTCCAGTGACTCCACCCCCCTGAAGTTCTACCAAGACCTTCTTGTCACGAATGCCGAGAGAGACTCTGTGTTGGAGCTGGCCCGGTACAGTGACCACATGGACTATTTCTCGCGGCTTAGAGACTGGACAGTACCGGTCTTGCCCCTGAACGGGAGGGACTTGATTGCGGCCGGTGTCCCCAAGGGTGCAAGGCTCGGGGCTCTGTTGGCGCTGGTGAAGAAACGATGGATGGATAGCGGATATGAACTGAACAGGGAGGAGCTACTGGAGATGGTGGACAAGGAGAAGAAGGAATGCGTGGAACACGAGCTTAATGAACAAAAGAGCAAGAAACAGAGAACAGGTTGATGGCTTCTAGTTGTTTTTTTAATTCTTGTGTCACTTCATATTTGTCAACATTATTTAGTCATTTAAATTAATAACATGTACCAATCTATTGTAATGTAAATTCAAGGAGACATTTTAAAGAATGCAATATACTTCATGGGAGACGAGTAACATGGTTTCATGGGCGAGGCTGGCTGGCCCTGGGATCTCTCTCCCCCTGAATTTGTTGTTGTAATTGTACATTAGCTGAAGTTGAGAAATTTGTAGTTGTAAGATTATGAAATCATTTATGTGTGACCAAACATTAATCAGTGTGAAGGATACAAGTCTCACATAGGCATGTGTATCAAAGTAGTATGAATTCAAAAATGGGTGTGGCTTAAGTAGACAGTGTCTCCCCCCCCCTATGGAAAATCCTGTATAAAACCCTCAAGTGATATCAATAAGTTGACTGTATTACCACTCTCTATATAACAGGATTGAAATCTGAGTTATCATTCATCACAGCACAAGCAAATGTGTTTCTTTTACCACACCAAACATTCTGTTCCATTTTTTTTTGTCATAATAACATACTAAAACACAATTAAAAATAAATCTAATGGGAAAATTAAATAAATAACTCATTTAGCAAACACAATCAAACAAAAGCAAATCACTCGTTTACAGTCAAAAAAAAATATATACTAGAACAGAAAGAACAGGCCAACTGCCTGAACACATGCTTGTTATTGTCTTGCAGAAGTCCGTGCTACTAGTGAGGTCGCTGAGGAACACTTGGCCGGGAAGGGACTGATGGGCGGGACGGGTTGCCAGTCGGACGTCTGGGGAAACACGTAGAATAATGAATCACTACTAGCACGGCTCAAGTAAACAATCATTTTGACATTACAGTATTATTAGAATTGTGTAATTGCTAGACAAAAAAAGAAAAAGAAAAAAAAAGAAGTAGAAATAAATTACTGTTCCCCTCCCCTTTTCCCCACTACCACCACCTGGCCTTACAGTTCACTGGTCTTCTACTTCTATTCAACTACCTGCAGGCATTCACTGACCTGGGAATGTTAGGATGTGGTTTGCTAGGGTTAGGGGAGACAGGCGGGGCAGGACGAGAGGATGTGGTCCCTGGACGAGAGGGACGAGAAGGTGGAGGTGGGTGACTTCTTGATGGGGCGTGGCCTCCTCCGTACGAGGGCTTGGGTGGAGGTCCGTTGCTCGAGTCAGGAGTGTCGTCAGTCAGAACAGGCGGAGGAAGAGGAGTGTGCACTAAAAAGAAAAAGTGTCATGTCTAAGGTTTTACGTAACGTCTACAAAAATGTTCAGATGATGTGAAGTATATATATGCACATACATACAAACAAACATACACACACACCTTCTCCCTCAAGTCCTTTCTTACCACTGAGCATGTACAGCCACACCCAAATTGTGACATTCAAGTTTTAGCCACAACGTCCCATTTGTAACCACAACAACAAACCCCAATTCTTACAATCACAAGGAGTTGTGAAACCCACTACCTATTAGTTTGAAAGTACACAAACATTGGTCTCACTCAAATTTATTCTGGTCTAAGCGTAATTCGTGTCTAGGAGGAGATATTAAGGGAGAAAGTGGACCATTACCTTTCCATAGATTCAGTTGTACGTGTTTATATCAACACAAAAACCCATCCTTACCAGTTTTGGTGCTGACATCTGATATGTGAGACAGGGCATCCTTGCACGTGTGGTACATGCGTATCATCTCCTCCCTGCGCTTCGCGGCTTCCTGGCTCTCCTCCATCATGTCGTCCTGGTTACCAGCAGCGTAGATCATGGGCAGGAGGTCTCCCTTCATGTAGTCCTTGAGCTTGTTGACCATGGTGTGCATGATCGTCTTGGGAACCACATCTCGTACGGTCTTGCAGACTATGCCGTAGTAAGACTCTACCAAGTTGCGGATGGTTTCCACTTGCCTTTCTAGTTGAGGGTCAATGGAACCCATCTCAGTGTCCTGTGACAGACACAAGCACAAATACGTACATATGGTTGTATGGTAAAGGGAGAGCATTGCGTATGCATTGTGTACGATGCTAGCAGTTAGCAGCACTGTGAAAGTGTTATGGTGGCACCACTCCAATCTTTATCACATTTATGATAAATCTACCCTTTACCAACACAATGCATATCTTACACCCTTTACCAACACAATGCACATTTTTACACCCTTTACCAACACAATGCACATTTTAACACCCTTTACCAGCCTAATGTAACTTATACTTCACACAACAGCCACTCTATACCCTGCATATTCGTAGTAAACTTGGTCAATCGCCCTTCACACCCATTATCTATATCTATCACACCTTTTCCCTTCTAGGACTTACTTTAGAGTCATCATGTTCATCCGCCGTCCGGACTGGGTACACACCAGCTCTAAGAAGAGAAGCCTTCCAACTCTCCACGTCTTCATCACTCTGGGCCAGCAGCTCCAGCTCCTGCTTATCTTTGTGGATGTTCCTGTGGAAACCAGCCAGAAATAAAGCAGATAAACAAACAAATAAACATTCCTTATGCAGTCTGGCTAGTTTATCTGTGATGCTGTGATTACTGTAGGTTTTATTGTTTGTTTGTTTTTGGGGATATATTTGTATATTCAATTAAAACAAAAATTACATATGAAGATAACAATTAAAAAACAATTTTTTAAATTTGAATATGACCACAGAAGTCATTATCTCCTTCAAATAAGTAGCATTCCTAGTTATGATAGAATATGTAGTAGTCTATGTCCTTTAATGTTCAAGGGGACAAAAATGGGAGGATTGTGTAGAATGAATGAAACTGGGAAACCACACCTTACCCAATCATGAACCACACCTTACCCAATCATGAACCTACTGACCTGCCAGTGGTGTAGAACAAGGCAAAAGCATGCTTCTTGCCAATACCAAATCTCCCCTGCCCCACATCCTTCACTTTCATCTCATCCAACCTCAAAGTGTACTTCTGCTCTTTCTCCTGCAAAGCGCATACACACACACACGCACACAGAAGTGCAGTCAATGCTGAAGTGAATGTTGTTCTTGCCGATCCCTTCCCATACCCTAACTTAACGCAATCCCACCCATCCCATATGAACCAAGCCACTCCATGTGATCACATTAATAACACATGGCCACACCCATCTCGTACAACCACACCCACCCACATGACCACACCCAACCTACACAACTACACACCCCCCACTCACTTCATCGTCCTTGTACCATGTGAGGCTCTCGGCAGTGAGCACGAACCAGTAGTCCTTTGTGTTGCCCTTCAGTAGTGCCACGTTGATGCTGAGGTATCCTTTACGGATGATCTGGTTACCAAGACCCTTGGCGGAGCGCTTGGAATCCTTGCCTTTGGATGCCCTGTAGGAACAGAATGGAACAGGTAAGAAAATGAAGGGGCAAGGATGAGTAGGTGAAAACAGACAAATACATTACAAACTGAAAAAAATATTTCATACCAAAAAAAAAAAAAAAAAGGTAGTCCGGACAAAATAAATAATAAAATTAAATTTAAAAAAGTAAATAATAAATAAATAAAATTTTTAGCAAAAAAAAAAAAAAAAAAAAAAAAAAAAACAGAGAGAAAAAAGTATAGTAAAGTAGCTGAGACCAAGACAGAATATAGTACTGTGTGCATCACACATGTAACACTAACTAACCTGTCAAATCCAATGAAGTCGGGATGGTTGGTGTTCATGTAGGACAACTCTATCTCCACTACCAACTTCAACTGAACACACGCACACACAAACAACCACATCATACACACACACACACAAACACACATGCACATCTGATTGCACACTTCACTTAGCACAAGCTCCCCCAAAACAGTTGTGCATTGAAGAAAAGAAAAAAAGCATTAGTTTGTTGTTATTGTAAGCCATTAATCTGTCCAACAGCTAGACTCAGTGTATCAGCAAGTGTACTAGACACACATGGCTGTGATGCTACTACAGACATTACTGGAGAGAGTGTGGTTGCTTTGACCTGGGAGTCAACTACAGGAGGTCTTTACATATGCTTGTAGGTGTAATGGTAGTAGTTGAACAAGAAGACACACCTTGTAAGGCCACCACAGCCAGCAATGCTTGAGGCCCACTTTATATATGTATATAATTACATTTCACGAGCAGGCTACTTTAAAAAAAAAAAAAATCTAGCCATATCACTCCAACGAGTGTAATAACCACACTAGATATCTTAACTGAAGTAGTTTTGTTGGTAACTCAGGCTGTAAAGTTAGCAAAACTCACTAGGGGCTCCCCACAACCCCCAGCTGATATTATAGCAGCTGCTCTAACCTGGCTGGGCCACTAGAGTAAAGGTAGATGTAAAAACCCAGAAAACTTGGTTGCTATATCTACTCTGGTAATGAGCTTGAGCAATACAGCCATGAGATAACACTTTGTGATATCGTGAGATCATGGTCAGTACCTAAAAATATCATTGTGAAGATATCTGGAATAAATATAATTGACACTTTCTCACCTAAAGGGGTCTGGAAAAAAGCAAAGGAAAAATGTGAAAAAATCTTAGTTGTCACCAGGATTCGAACCCAGGGCCACTGGCTTTAGTGAGATCACGCAGTACTGCCAAGCTCATTGCCATATCACTCTGACAAGTGTAATAAGTGGTTTATTCCACACTAGATATCTTTACTACTGTGTAGTTGGTACTAGAAGGTGGGTAATTCACAGCTAAAGTTGGTTGCTGGGGCTACCCACACCCCCAGCTGACATTTTAGCAGCTGCTCTAACCCTGCCGAGCTGGGTACCCAGAGGGGGGAGGTAGCTGTAAAAACCAGAAAATTGAAAAGTTTGTCCCAGTTGCTATAACTACAAGGGTAAGGTATTTCACTCTCAGGCTTCATTTTCACTCTGCCTCTGGCTCTGTGAAATTTTTTTTAGCCTGCTCATGAAATTTCACCATATCACACTCTGACTCATGTAATAAGTACTATATATATAATTCTTATTATTATTACTACTACTACTACTATTATTATTACTACTACTATTATTATTCATTATTATTATTTTCTATATGAGCGCTGACATAGCAATGAAAGGGCCAATGCATTGCCAGACCTTGTACCCAGCACACATATGGCCCACCCTTTCACTCACATGTTCCTTGCAAGTCTGCTCCTGCTCCCTCAGATATGAAGTTAGAATACGTTCAGTCTCGTCTCTCAGCCTTGGGTACTTCTCCATCTGACACACACACACAGAGGGAGTTAAACAAGACTACATCATACTGGAACACAAGTCAGTCTCTATAGCCAGGGAACTTCAGAGTTATGTACTCTTTGGGAAATTAGACGTACGTAACTCTGAATATGACATAATTTAACAATGTACTAAAGTATCTAAATGACTAAAATACTATGCATACAGTATTTCAGCTTTATCCATGACTAAAGGACCAATTTAATGGTGTACCACCCTAGAGTTGTTGTTTTTTTCCTGAGTAAACCAGAATACAAGGCACTATAAAATCTTTATCACTATCTCTCCTGACAATACACCTCTTCTTCAGGCCACTAGGGGGTCAGCTGACTCTGCTGAAAACTTTTCTATATTCTTCCTGTCTCTCATTGTGATGGGTACAGGGTCGTCAATTTGTTGTTGTTGTTGTTTCGTTTGTTTTTGGTGGAATTGCAGCCAAATGGCAAAAGGAAATTACTATCAGAAATTGGGAAGAATAATAGACCAAGGAGTTTTAGCTAGTTGCTCAGGAGTTTAGCTTAGGAAAGTCCACAATTTCAGATTTATAGTCCCTTCGCCATTCGGTTAACCGGTCAATTCGGACGTCTGATGTTGGGATCTCTGAGGTTCTATTGTATTGCAAAAATCACTTACCTTGATGGTCCCAAATTAATGTGTAATCTGTAATCTTATCCCTCCCCCCTTATCCCTAAATCTCCACGTCTCTTACCCCCTCCGCGCATTTCTGTACCACCGCGCCAAGTTCAGTGGACACCAAGTCGACACACTTGAGAGAAGGTGGGAGGAGTTTGACGATCTGATCCTTGACGATGGCTTCGAAGGCCATATCGGGTGTGAACAGCCCCACCCTCACACCGAGCTGGTTCTTGATGTTGAACATGATCTCCTTTCGCAGTTGCTTCTCATCCGTCTCCAACTAAAACGAGTACATGAAAATTTGACAGTATGATCTAAACACAAGAAAAAATAAAAATAAAAAAACCAACAAACAAAATTTCTGTCTCTGCTATTTCATGATCAATACTACTGAACAAAGAGACGTTCTGTCGAGGCTTATAATAACACCACACAATGCAAGTGCAAATTATCTTGCTGCCGCTAGGCGGTCACGCGCACCTGGCAGAGCCAGGATGCCTGTGCACTAAGCAGGCACTGTGAGCCGTGCAAGCAAAGCTCCTGGAGCCGGGCTAGGAACTCACAGGAGAACAGACCTTTCCTCACAGCAAGTGGTGTGGGCACCCGAAGTCCCACCTGGACCATTGCTGTTCCATGAGAAAAGGCCTTGAATTTGCACCCCAGCAAATGCCAGGTACCCAATCACAGCTGGGTGGACTGGTGGGGCTGGTGGGAGGCAGATGGAAAATCAGATGGAAAAATTGCCTGAGTTGGGCTTGAACTCAGGACTGCGGGCCCTGAGCCCAGGACACAACCACTACACACACACAGAGCTCACACACACACACACACACACACACACACACACACACACACTCACCTTGACAAGTTCGAAAGGGAACCTCTCATGGAAGATCTTGTTAATCCTGGCTCCTCCACTAAGCTCTCCCTTGGTGGCCACCTCTCCTCCACCTCCTTCAATACGATGTTCAAAGTCCATTCCAAATGTCTGAACCATTCTGAAAAAAGAAAGAAAAAGACAAAGCTACCCTAGTAGTCACATGACCAATCATCTAATCTCCTCAGGGGTGATAACAAATCATGACACATTTGCAACTGCTTATTCAACTTCCCCCCATTTACTCTGGCCCCCTGAAAAAATCATAGTTGGAAAAAAAGAAAAAAAAAAGCACCAATGTAGGGGCTAGAGTTACTTTGTGCAGGTATTAATTTTTGAAAGATGGTGATATATGAAATTGAATTGCTAGGTCATTAAAGCTTAAACTACCTATGCATAATCTAACTGTATCAGTTCCTTCCAGTTTTCCTCAGTTGTTCATACTCCCATGCTCTTTTCCATGAATTCAGGAAGTGAGAAAACCAATATTATTTTGTTGAGGGCGAACACAGAATTTTTAAATTCGACTCCATATGACTGTCCTTAAATTACTCTGAAGTAGGCTAAAGTGGTAGAAGTTACTTGTCCTTGTTCCGCAACAACCCTCCCTCCCACTTACGTGAGCATGGCCTTGGTCTTCCTCGACGGGTCGTCAGGTCTGAACTTCTTGTACTCTTCAACTTCCTTCTCCATTGCTAACACTTCCCCTTGCAGCTTGGAACGCAGGGAAGGCAGTGTGTCTCGAATGTGATTGGTCAGCGTCTACAGGGAAGGTGCAATTAGACATGAGTAATTCAGTAGTCAAAAGAAATACAAATATTGATAACATCAATGAAAAAAAGAAAAAAAAGTCAATTTTACCTTCTATTGTGGAATAATAAAGTACTACGTTTTACCTAGTCAAGTTTTGTATTGCAAGTCCAAATTGCACCGGTAAAGGGTTGAGTAAGGGAGCACACACAAGATTCAATGTAATTGCTTACCCCACCCACAGACCCCACCCACCTCACACGTACCTGGTTGAGGACTTTCTGTAGGTAAGGTGTCCCCAGTCTATCAGCCAAGTGTCGATACGCACTGTGACTGAGGAAGAACTTCCTCTCAGCGGCCAGAGCTTGCTTGATGTCTTTGTTACCCTGGATGTCCTTCTGACTGCGGTTGACCACGCCTATGTAACCACGGCGAAGGGGAAGCACCTTGTTCTCCAGGATGTTGCGAGCGTCCGTGCCTTCGTCCATCAAGTCCAGCTTGGTCAGGACACCAATGGTACGGACACCTGTGAGACCACACCCACAATCAATGCCGTCAAAACATAAGGAATAAAAATTAAAAAAATACAACTCGGAGAGAAGGATCGGCAAAAACATATCAGGAGAGCAATTATGAAATGACTACCCGTACAGAAATACGGCAATTTATATGTAACGTGTGTAGATATCTAAACAATGTACTGTATATAGCTACCTTGGTATGTTAAATGGCTGAACCCACAAATGTATTCACACCTGCATTTTTAGTAAGTCTCGTATGTAAATAGTTGTTTGTTTAAAGAGCCAATTATTCAACTAGTGACTGTTTGTTTGTTTGTTTGTTTGTCTCAATGTCTAAGGTTAGTCCATCTAATTTTTTTTCTCCTCTTGAATATGACCTTCTTTCGTACACTGGATAAATTAGTTTTTACTGTTTATTTTTGCTAATCACGAGATAAGTTTACTTTAAACCATCTTCTACTCTCTGTATACGGTGATACTTTGAAAATGAACACATGACTCAGGAAAAGAAGGTGCTGTATGAGATCTACTGAATGACTGACAAGGTATGTAACTACTAAAACTTTACACAAGCTGTCTGTCACCAAGGCAGCCTCTACAAAACCACACCCACCAACCCTTTACCAGTTGGATCCACCTCCTTGGCCAGCTTCAGAGCATCAGAATTTGCAAGGTCAGAGTTGGCGGGAGTGACGGCTAGGATGAGGCAGTTCTCGCGCGTGATGAATTGCATGAGCATGTCCCGGATCTGGAACTCAATGTCGGCCGGCTGGTCCCCCACGGGAACCTTAGTCAGACCTGGCAAGTCTACCAAGGTCAGGTTGAGCACTGGGAGAGGGAGAGGGAGTGGAAGGAAAGAATGGAGGAAAGAAATGGGAAGGACAACAAGGTTATATTAGAGTCTAGTAGGAATTCTAGTTGGGAGGGGCTTTGTTAAAGGCGCCATACAGAAAACTTTAACACAACAAATTTACACAAACCTATAAGTGCACGCACCTATACAAGTTACAAACCCAATCACCCACCCCCACACACATACACATGCGCACTGAGTGTACACTAAACATACAAGTGCACACACACACACACACAGTATAATTATCCTTCTTACAAAATGACTCAGTGTAATTACTCGATGTTGTACTATGTAGATTCTGTGAAGGACTTTAAGTGCAAATTCCCAATGTACCCGATACCTGCAGCTAAGAAACCTGCAGGCACGGTAGCTATGACAACAAGAATCACAGCACAAACACACACATGAGAGTTTAGAGTCCAAGTGAAGTTGCCAAACTTTAGCAATACTATGGAGAATTGATGATAGGAGATATAGCAGTAGACTAGCCACACCCCTTACAAGTGGAAACTCAGTCTATGTATAAACCCAATTCTAAAATCTTTCTCTATGCTGTTCATATTAATTAGTACTGCAATACATACCATTATTGCCAACAGACAAAAACAAACAACAACTTTAGTCATTAGAGAGGCTTTCACAAAAGAAGCTCCATCTTCAACGCTTACCATCGGGACTAGCTAAGAATTCACCAGCCTCGTTCGCATTGAACAATAACAAGCTTGTTGGGAAAAAATAACATCTGATGGACGAACTGAAATTAAAGAACGTTGCTAGCATAACGTTATAATTCTCACTAGTCAATATTTCTCCACTCACTGAAATCTTCATTTAGAGTCTTCCTAAACCCTAAAACAGACATCTTCATTTGAATCTACATGACCTCAAGAATATAAGTCATTGGGCTAAAACTGTGACTTAAAAATGGCCGTAGCGAGGCACCTTCATGTCTCTGTAGCCACCATATGCTATTCTCGTTGCCTGCTAAATGGTGAAATGTTCACACCTTTCTTCTTGTTAATAATTAATATCCTGAGTCAGCAGTATCATTCAGTAATCTATCATCAGACACCTTCAATTCCTTACTTGGCCCATTGTTAACAAAGTCCCTGTACCTGGACCGCCATTGTACCTATTTAAATTCAAGTGTCTAAAAAAAAAAAAAAGAAAAAAAAAAAAAGAAGCGAAACTACTTTTCATGGTGAACAACAACAACACAGAAAGAGTAGAGAAGACAACAAAACGCTGCTGGCTAATTCAATTCAAATCGTAAGAACAACAGAATGCCACCCAAAAAAAAAAGAGGTGTGAGGTTGTCTGGTGAAGGAAAGGAAAGAGGGGAGAGGCTAAGAAAGGTTTAAACTAGTTTTGATATTAATAGTAAGAGGTATTTTGCCTCTGTAAGTTCAGATAACTTTGCAATATTGTATCATTTCTACATAGAAATTTTCACAGTATCAAAGATCAACACTAATCTTGCAACTGATGTTGGCCAGCGCCCGTTCCCAAGTAATTGACTCAGAAATGATCTTAGTTCCAATCCTATCTCTTACCGTGAGGGGAATACACTCTCAGATTGATGGGGACTGGGGAAATCCCTTTATTGGAGCCCGTCATCCTGTCTGTCTCGGCCTCTATCTCCTTTCGCACTTCTGTGAAGTCTGTATACTTCTTCCCTTTCTGGTGCAGAAACTCCGCCCACTCTGCCTTGGCATGGTAAAGCTGCAGCACCAGTGGTCGTCGGGTGACAATACCTGATCCTCGAGGAAGGAAATCTCTGAACACCATTCACAGAAAGAACAAGTTGTAAATATCTAGCATCTGTACAAGTAACGACACTCCCTTTGCTCCATAATGGAGCATAATAGGATCAACAGAGCTTTGACCTGGCGTCATAGTTTATGTAAAGTTTAAGCTTTAGTGGTAATTCATAAGCTCTGACTGTCACTCACTTCACAAAAAGCACGAAAAGCTGGCTGAAATGACCTCACATGCTTGCCAATAATTTGTTCCATTCTGTGGCCCCCAGAGACACAAGGTCAGGTTCATGCTAACCCTTCACTGCGAGTACATGTTACAGCCACAATGAAAACATGACAACAATAACCAAACAAACGATTAAAATGCTTAGTTTGTTGCCTCTACGAGTAAGACTCGTCCTGACTCTGCAGAATTCTCTTGTTAACAGATACAAGCACCACTTAGTCTCTCCACAAACTGTCTGCCTGGCCAAGCCTATCCTATTGACTTTTAACAACAGAACCTTGTGTTATCAAGATAACAACATACTGCCAATTATTTTATACAATTTCATGCATTCCTATTCTATACATGACCTCACTTTCACTATAAATAAACTCTGGCAGGTTGACAGTAAAAGCTTAGCAAAGATGATACGATACTAATCAAGGAAGTTAGGCTCAATGATGGATAACCACACAACATAGCTTGGATTCATGAAAGCTGAACCCAGTGCCACGCCCACTTTCCTAAGAAAACAAAGCAGGTGTGTAAACCCCATCTTACTTTCCGACACAGTTCTCCAACACGGAGCTCTTCCCCGCGCTCTGCCCGCCAACCACAGCTATTTGAGGAAGATCGATGGGAGATTGGATTCCGAGAGACGCGAACGCATCTTGAAGCTTGTTGACGATGGGAATGAGCTCTTCTATGGCTGGATTCCAAGACATATTCAAGCCTTTCTTTTAGCGCAAGATGAGCTCCAATCAAACCGCCCGCAAACCAGAGGATTTTTTTGTTACCAGTCTATACCTAAAACTGATTTACTACTTCTTCATCATATCGAGTGACCTGGCATCCAGCAATTGTGTTACAGGCAGGGTTCTAGTTGCACGTCTATATAAGGCTAACCCTCGGGTTGGGATCGTCAAAACAATTACAGGGGAGTGGCCTGGTTGTGTTTGACGTTTAATTAGATCCACAACTTTTTATTTTATCCGGCCGCGGTTCTGGATACCACAACTATTTTATATCTGGGTTGGGGTGGGGTTTAGTTCGTTAACTACACTACTAACTCGCATTAGCTACATGCCTTTCAGACAAGTTACATAATTTGGAAATAACAAGTAACTATTACCCTTTGCTCATGTAAGTTTTCCTACAAATTTCTAAAGATTTTTGGTCTTAGGTGCACTATCACTGCAAGTTACTGTGGATAATTTCATTTGACACCAAGAATAGGAGATTGCAGCATTCAATTGTCAAGTGGATTGGATGATGTTTGAACAAACATTAGCTAGACAAACAATTTGTTGTTGTTTTGAGGATCAGATTTGTCTGCAGCTTCAAAGGTATATCTGTGTTGATATCATGACCTCAACATTTAATTAATTAACCCACCCTGCACATCATATTATATAGATGATAAAGAAAAGGGCTTATTGTTCTAAAAAAATCTTTTTTTAAACTTCGCTCAAAAGTTACTAAAACTAATACAAGTTAGAGCATTAGTCTTTCTAAAATCTTAATGAATTCTTTAATCAATTCTTTATCTTCACTTGGAGGGCTGGGCAGTGATCCTGATGTACTCCTTGCCTGAGGGCACTTGCTCCACACGGTATCCAGGGAAGAGTTTGCTGGCGTCATCCTTGGAGACACTGGGAAGGATCATGCATTCACCTCCATCCTACATATACATAAAATTAAATAAATAATTATATAAATACAAAAAAGTTAGTTAAAAATACAATAAACCATTTTTTGTTACAAATACTGCTAATTGAAAATCAGTTACCCATCTTTCCAGATATACACTTGATAAACGACAATAGCTCGACATGCATGCACATGAAACTATCCTTTAACACAAAGCATCTGGATGACAATTTCACCTATGACGATCCTTTACCTCCCAATTGGCTGGTGTTGCAACCTTCTTGTAGGCAGTCAGCTGAAGTGAGTCTATCACCCTCAAGATCTCACTACAGAACACAAAGGCACACAGAACATCTCGTGATGATATTTTATAACTATCTCAAGATTAGTCCTACAAAACTAATGCAACAGATTATCACATGATCATTCCAGGACTCCTAACAATATTAGTTCCTAACATGTTGGTAAAGCTTCTTCAAGCTCCCCATGAAATAATACTCATTGGCACAAAAAAATAAAATAAGAATAAAATAAATAAATAAAAATAATAATAACAATAATAATAATGAAGCACCAAAGGTGCGAACCCTCAGCACTATTAAACACTACCTAGCTATTGCAATATAATCTCCTTCCAAAAGAACAAGCAATCTGTTAGCTATTTTAAGGAGGCATCAAAATAGTTCGACCGATGAAAATGGTACATGGAAACGCTGTCTTCATAAGAGAAGCTAAACTAGCCAGAAACACTCACCAATATGCATTTTCAATGCGAAACTTCACTTCTTTCAACGCCATTAACTTCCCTGAGCATAAATCAAACTACACCGCTGGCTGCAAGAAATTATTTGCTTACGTGATTATGACGTGATGCTAGGGGGCGTTGCCCATAAAAGCTGGTACTTACCGCCAGCTCCGCGTCTTCTCAACCATAAGCCCGAAAAAAGAAAAGAAAAAAAAGTAGCACAATAAACGGTACTAAATCTTCGTCCTAAGTTCGTACCTAAATTAACTGTTAATTGTCAGTATTCTCCAAAATCAGAGCATGACAGACAGACAAACAGACAGGACGACTACTATAACCCTCTCGCGCATGCGCGCTGAGGGTTAATAACCAGCCCATTTGCTTTGCCACACTCTACTGTTGTATTGTATAGGAAGTTTGTATCTGTTGCTTAGTAACACACTTGAAGCTAAAGAATAAAAGAATGAAGTCAACACGTTTATCAACAACTACTGTCACGTTATCCAGGTAAACATCTGTACTGCTCTTAAGGGTGCTGGCACACTCTGAGACGAAAAACCCGCCAAATAGGCCACGGTTGCTAGGGCGTGTTAATCTTACTTTTGCTTTCCTCCGAATTATTTTATTTATGCAGGCCAGCAAGTACTGCTAGGAGAAAGCACCTACCAAGAATGAAGACTGGAAGTCGATCGCATCTCAAGAAATACCCCAGTCACCATTTCGGACTTCATGGCAGTACTGCACGGCTACCGCCGTAATTTAGAAGCCGATTTTTTGTATATCATTTTCTTACCTGTGCGTGCATGCCATAACGTTGAGTTTTTGTTGAATTTTATTGTACTTTTCTATTTACTCACCTTACTACGTGAACTATTGCAGATTATTTCCCTGAAATTCCGTATATTAAAAATATCTCAAGTTATAGGGTCGACCTCGTGTGGCCCTAAACCCTGGCAAAATTTGAACCATAGCAGTTAGTCCATTCCTGAGCAGTAATACTAAATAGATGAATAAACACTACAATACAAACTAAACACTAACAGTGCAAATCAGTCTATTCGTTGTTGCTGTTTTTTTTAAATTTTATTATAGGCTAAAACAGATTTCAATAGTTGCATCTATGTAATAGTTAGAGTATACGGCTTAGGTACTGGTGGATTTAGTGCACTGAGCGCATGCTCTAACTATTTTAGAACCCGTTTACCCGCCAGTTTCCACTAGCAACTTGGTTTATCAGCATTTTCGCAAGCGAATTTCCGGCCCAAAATTAAAATTCAATTAAAATTCAATTGAAGCACACCTAGCAGGTTTACTTTAGCATTGTAGCTGCCAGCTGTTATCTCCAGATCTAACTCTACCCTGGGCTGCTCTGCTCTGCGGTAAACAGTTAAGCAGCTAGCTACGGTAAATTCCTGAGGGTATGAGTGTCAGCAGGAGAGTTGTCCGAACTAGGGCTGCTGGAGAGTTGGAGAGTTGTCGAACTAGGTATGAGAGGGTAGTAGACCCTCACATATCATATCCAGGCCTCACACAGCTTTATCCGCCTATTCTATTAAACTAAAACTCAAAAATAGCAATACCCCAAGGGTGGTTAGTATGCACAGTTTATATACCTAAAGGCAAAAAATAGTGCACACTTACCAAGTTAGTACACCTAGTAACAATATAGCAACGGGTTCTAAATAATAATATGCTTGTGTGCCAGTAACAATGATGGTGCTGGTGTCTTGAACAGTTTGGTAAAGTATCGTCACATAAGGTAGAAGGTGGTTACTTGCAACTAAAAACAGGTAGAAACTGTGAGGAAAGGCGCCATAGGTTTCAAAAAGGAAGGTGAAAGTTCATGAAAGAGAGAGAGGACAAAAGTTTATGAAAGAGAGAGAGGACAAAAGTTTATGAAAGAGAGAGAGGACAAAAGTTCATGAAAGAGAGAGAGGACAAAAGTTTATGAAAGAGAGAGAGAGGACAAAAGTTTATGAAAGAGAGAGAGGACAAATTGGGAAGGGGGATTAGTTTAGAAGTACACCACTTTATGACACTCTACCACATTCTTACAACAGAGGTCATATTAAGCTATTTGGCTATATGAATATAATCAAGAATCACACCACCCAGTGTTCAGTTTGCCAGCTGCTGCTGCACAGGTGCCTTATTCAACCTTTATCAGATAGGATGGCAACCTGAAGCAAGCTAAAGTTACATAACTGTGGGGAGTGTAGTTAGCTATGGCTGAAGGAGGTGGAGCTGGCCACCGTGTGTGGTGTGTGGTGTGTGGTGTGTGGTGTGTGGTGTGTGGTGTGTGGTGTGTGGTGTGTGGTGTGTGGTGTGTGTGCATGTGCCTCCCCTCCCCCCCCCCTCCTAGTGAAATGACAAACTACACCTCTTGGGACCAAATAAAAATAAGTGTGGGGTTAGTTATAATAACAGTGATAGGAACACCCTGTATCCCATTCAACTGAAGGCTATTCTCTAAAATATCAGCAGTGTATAACTGCACTAATAGTAGACATATGGAGAGCAACACCTGATTTCTGAATTATTTAAACACAGATGAGAAAATCAAAACAAAACACTAATTACAAGAACAGCAGTTGTAACAACAACACAACAAACAAGCTTCATTTGGGGAATACATTAACTCACTCAAAGTTCCTGCCGGTGGTGGCCGGGTAAAGAAGAGACAACTTCAACTTCTTGTCCGGAGCAACAACAAAGACCTGCAGACCAACATTAATCAAGCTAAATATAATCAAGGAATCAGAGGAGGGGGGGGGGGGGATTTTTTCTATCACTTTCCCTCCCATGACCCAATTATGTGTATAGTCTTAGGATAGGATCTCCATAGTCCCCATGTGGTAGTTTGGATCATTGGGCATGTGCAACAAAGACTAAACCCATTAAGATAAGTCAACACTAACCTAAATATCTAATTACACCCACGCAATCATGCATCTACTCCCAAGCACACACACAGCACCTGTGCTATGGCAGTATAGGGTAAATTATATTCATTGATAGTGATCGCCTGCTATTGTATATGGACCTCATGAATTGTATTGCATATTTCCAGCTGTACCCAGATCTCTGGGCCTAGTTTTAATCAAATTCATGTAGCCATTTGGGAGGAGGAGTGACTGGAATAAAACCAACACTAAGTGATGCAGAACACAACATCATCAATGAACCAGATACAGGTGAAAGAATGCCAGTGGCTGCTCCTCTGCCAAGAATGGATGTGGAAATGATGGCATCTAGTAGTATGTACTTAGGGGCTATTATAGGCTCCACTCCCCCCAACAAATAGTAGAGCAGGTCATGCAGTAAAGCAACACACATATGCACACACATATGCACACACATATGCACACACACACACACACTCACTAACCTAAGATACAAAAAGAAATTGCAGTGACATTATGAAAAAGCTGACCATATTGAACTTATAGCTATGCCTCCTGTGAAGGAGAAGATAAAAAAAAAATCCATAATATCTCCAGTGGTGTCATTTCTAACCCCTCCCCCCCCCCCTCCCCCTGAAATTAGCACTATAATTAATGCAGGTTGTTCCAAACTTACAGCTCTGCACGTGAGAGGCAGACCAGCCTTGTCCTTCTCCTCTGGGTCCACCATCCCCAGTGACACAGCAATCTCGCGGCTTGGATCGGAAATGATGGGATAACTGAAATCAGAGCCTTTGCTGTACGCCTGCGACAAAAACAAATAATAAAACACGATGTTTGTTTGTGAACGTCAGAAGCTAATGCCGAGTGCCTCAGGCATGCAACAATCAATACCCAAGATGAAAATAAACGTACTTAAGAATTGGGAACATTTAAAAAAAATAGAAAATAGCAAAAACACTTTCAGTGAACTGTTTCAGACCGTATCATAGCTAGGGTCACCAGAAGGAAATCCCAAACTAAGAGAATGCATCAAGAAGCCTTTCAAGGACAAACTGCTAGAGCGATGGATGAAGAATCAACAACGGATGCAGGGCTTTTACTGAGGTGTCCCATCAATAACCTGGTTTACTCATCATGTCTATCCCAAATGAACATGGATGCAAATGGAATTGGATTCTTTATTGGCATATTTCATAAGACCTGCAATATTGAACAAGTTACTTGGATAGAAATACAGATAGGCTTATGCAGCAACGATCAGCGTACCACAAACTTGAAGCAGAAAATGAGACATTGTAACCAAGGATAACGCAACAACAATAAAAGTTTGTTGAAGTTTAGATCCGTCTTTCTGTGGCGAATTAGTTATGGTAGATAGCTTTACTCATTTCAGTGTAATAAATCTAATTAGTTGATGTTTGCTATTTCATGAGACAACAAGGAACCATAGCAGGACAAATTTTACTCATACTCACTACATGACTACTGTTATAGACCAATCATACTACACACTGCACCATTCTATGAAATAATGGAGGACACACACACTCACACACACATACAAAACAAACAAAAGAAAAAAAAAAGAAGAAGCTGCAATAGGCATTAACCAGCAAAACAACTCTATTAATACTTTTACACCCACAATTGAGACTATACTGCAGCATAATTTAGTCCACATCTATTTACTCACCTTGATGTCTTCAATCCATTTCTTGTGGGAGTCCACAGGGTCACAAGACAGAGCTATGACCTTGGTGTTTCTCTTCGAAAATTCGGGGACGAGTTTGGCCACAGTTCCCAGCTCCGTGGTGCATACCGGAGTGAAGTCAGCAGGATGAGAAAACAGCACGCCCCAACTAAACAAATTAGGCTTTAATTAAAGCCATAAAGTAGTACAATAGCTACTCCTAGCATACCCATCCCCGAAGTAATCGTGGACTTTCAGCTTTCCTTTACTGGTGTCAACATCCAGGTTTGGAAAAGTGTCTCCAAGGTTCAAAGGCATGGTGCTATTACTCTCCTGCTACAATCGGGTTCCAAATAAACTTCCACCCAAAAACTCCTTACAGCAGTGCCCAATTACTGGTTTAAATAGACCATGATGGCGCATGCGCTAATACAATATTTATATGTAAGTGACGTGTCACGCGGACCTTTTACCTTTTCATTTGGTGGACAATGATGCTACAGCTGGCATTAGACAAAATGGTCATGTACAAATTGTACTTAAATGGCACCATTAAAAAAAATACTCGATTCCAAGTTTCTGTGGCTCATGGTTACTTCATTGCTGTTTGGTTTCATTCTTAAAAAGAGAAAAAGAATTTATTCTGATAGCAACCAGCACACATTCACAACCCAAGGAAGTCACACAAACAAAAACAACAACAACCAACAAATAGAACACTATGGTGTATAGTCTTGCAAGATTATGGACTATCACAGATTTGTTTTGTTTTAGCTACTATGACAACCAGTCTAAATCATTTTCATCATCGTCACCAAACAACGGATTGGAAACAACTTTCTTCTTTTTGGCACTTCCAGGCGACTCCTATGAAAACAAATAGGTTCACATTATTACAAGATCACGTATTGGAATGACAACCCTTACCTTTTCACTTGATGCACCTACAAATAGATTATCTTCATCGTTAGTTGTTGCACTGGCATCACCAAAGGCAGCAGCACTGAACACAGACAATACTTTAATAAGTACTCTATGATTATATATTATATAATACTTATTACATGAGTCAGCGTATAATATGGGGAGATATTTCAAGAAGTGTGAGTGAAATGTCATCCCCATATTGCAGGACAAGTGCAATACATTGTTTATTGTACATATATTGGATATTTTTCCAAAAGAGTAAAATGGTTGTGCCTCAAAGCCTCGTCCTTCAGAGGTAACTTTGCCATACATCTAAAACTTCAGTTGTCCTTGGAGCGTTCAATATGAGAGAATATTGAATGCTCAGGTGATGCGGAAATACTCAGAGAACAATATCCAATGTACCATACATACATATACTAGTGGTGTGCTTGAGCACAAATGGCGAGCGAGCCTTAAACTACACTATTGTTAAATGATTGATTTTAACAACTAACACTCAATCTACTCGAGTTTATAAATTACGTTTGCGGTAAAGGGGATTCAATGCCACTCCCTCAACTGTTTGAATTGAAAAAGAAGCAACAAAATCAAATCATGTTATTTAAAGTTTTCTTTGTGATATTCTTAATAGTAGTTGTAACGCACAATACTTTCACACAACTGAACATACCTACGCAAGACTTACCTTCGTGGTTCGTCTAGTGGACAATGAATTTTCAACTAAAAGCTGTTGAGTAGGGCTTATAACTGTGACAAATAGCGTATTAACTTACCACCACCACTAACTCGAATAGAAATGGAGCTCCCATAAGTTTTTGAGTTTTAACTGCACTCGCAAAACAATTCAAAGCGGCAAACAATTCAATTTCTAAGGTGATACGGGTAATGGTCGCTAAACCGGAGGATTCTGTTAGTGAAGTTTGGGACGGGGTCGACAACCAAACTAACGCAAAAACGCGAGGGTCAAAGTACAAAAATGCCTTACATACGTCCATACATATATACAAATAAATAAACAAACATCCCCGATTTTCAATTGTGTTACCCCTGTAAGTGTCTCGCTCGCTACGCTCGCTCGCCAATTATTATTACTATTATCATTACTATATATTATATTTGTGACCGGCTGTGAGAAAATCGACCGTTGTGACAATAAATTAAAATCGAGTAAACATGCAGTTAAGTCAATTTACCTCAATTTTTTGGGTTTTTTTTCCTGAAACCGTAACTATCAAACTAGCCCAGGTTAAAAATTTGGCTGATTTGGGCGAAAGCTTCCATGGAAATAAAGGGTTTTAGTTATGGCGGTCTACCATTCGAATTGTACCCAGCTGCATTAGGAGAATGCAGGTCGCCATTTCTATGATGATACCCGCAGAAGCTTGGAAAAAATGGCCGAAGAAATAATAGGTTACAGCAAAAACTCTAGCTAACTGAGTATGACTAGCAGCTAAAGCCTAAAAGCTTACCAACTTTTTTCACGAAGTCTTGGACGAGCAGTAAGCCACAAAAACTCGGGCCGTGAGGTCACTCTTTCACGGAAAAATCTTATTAACATTACATAATCTTTTCGTAATAGTATAACAGTCCGTGCACGGAAATCACTCGTAAAACTTTAAACACAATTTTCTCTTGAGTTTAACTTTTGTGATGGAGCCAACCACATGGCCTTCTGAGCATTTATATAGCCTGCAGACGCTCCAAGCTAAAGAACAAACGTTAAGTGCCTTTTGACCCGTTAAAACGACAGGATTACTGAATAAAATAGATTCCTTTAATTTTGTCACAACAGTCAGTTTTCTCATAGCCAGTGACATTTAAACACTAATGATCCTTACCTAAGTGCTGCCTTCTCATCATTGGTCATGCTTTGGGTAGCACTGGATGCGGAAGCATTCGAAGTGGGTGTGGTCTTACTGACCGTCTTGGTGGGCGTGAAGAACATGTCATCATCCTCCTCATCATCTGAACCAAACAGTCCTCCTCCAGAACTTTTGGGCTTGCTGTCAGCTAAAACATGGAAACACAGGAGCCATTCAATCTTTACATCTCACTCGACTCAAACTAAACTCCAATTACCATCCCATTCCCCCATTTCCATACCACTATAATGTACAAGTAACAATCCACTATATATAAATTTGCCATCACTGACAAAAACATCCTTACACATCATTTTTTATGATAGTTAATTAGAACTAGTTAATACTGTCCACTGCTATTTATTCCTTTGCCCAGTCACTCTGGTGATGGGAACACAATCGTAGCATTACTTACTCACCTTTCTTTTCTTCCTTATTTGATTCTTCCTCCTCCTCCTCTTCCTCCTCCTCCTCCTCTTCTTCTTCTTCCTCTTCTTTAGGTTCTGGAGCAGAAAACACGTCCTTTTCCTCTTCCACTACTTCTTGTTTCTCCTCTTGTTTTTCCTCCTCCTTTTCTTCTTCTTCCTCCTCCTCTTCTTCCTCTTCTTCTTCCTCCTCCTCCTCTTCTTCTTCCTCCTCCTCTTCTTCTTCACCATCCACTGCTTCTTTCTCTCTCTCTTCTTCTCCCTTCTCCTCCTCTCCATCCTCCTCCTGATCTTCTGTCTTCACCTCAGCCTCCGGACTCTCTCTGCCTACTCCGGAAATGGGAGGAGCCTTCAGAACTGGGCCGGAATCAGGGTTGTCTTCCCCAATGGGAGGTTCCCGGGTCTCCTGCTCTCCGAGAGGCTGATTCCGAACTTCCTGTGAAAAGGAAGCTGCAGCAGACGAGGTGACCATGCCTGGGCCGTCCTTCTTGACCTCCTCTTCTTCCTCCTCCTCTGACTCCCACTCTTCATCGTCATCGTCGTCTTCGTCATCTCTGCCGGTCGTGTTTGGGGTGTCGTCGTCGAGTGGCGGGGGAGATGGGCGGGCAGGAGGGGCAGATGGAGTCTCTGCGCCCTCACCTGTAAGAAAGAACCCAGACGATAAGGATGTGGAAAGGCAGAAGAGAATAAAGAATAATAGTAATTAAAAAAAAAAATAATAATAATAGAATTAAAAAAAAAAAAAAAAAAGTCAACTATACACACATGTATGTCAGTGATGTATTCATTTACTAACCTTCTGTATGGCGATTCTCTCTCGGCAAAGAAGGAGGAGTTATGGGTGTGGTTAAAGGAGTGGATGACAATGGTGCGGAAAGATTTGACTGATTAGTTTCTGTAAGTAAAAAACGAATTGCTTGCTAATTATACAAGTAAGAAATAATTTCTTGATGGACAGGGAAACATTATTGATTCATGAATTCAATAAAGTAACTAGTCGGTCAGAAAGTATGTTGTAATAAATGTTCCTGCTGAAAAACACTAAATAATAGCTGCACACCTTCATCTTTAGGCTCAGGTTCACCAGGAACAGATGGAACAACTGATGTCTCCTCTTCCTTAGAGCTTCCAGTAGCTTCTTCTTCCTCCTCCTCCTCCTCTTCTTCTTCTTCCTCTTCCTCTGCATCCTTTTCTTTCTCTTCCTCCTCTTCTTCTTCTTCCTCTTCCTCCTCCACTTCTTCCTCTTCTTCCTCCTCCTCCTCTTCTTCTTCCTCTTCACTTGACTCCTCCTTTTTAGAAGCAGGTGCTGAAGCTGCCACTCCTTTAGAAGAATCCAATGACTTCAAAGTAACTTCCTATAATTAGAGATTTAGAATTCTTAATAGAGAATATGCTGCGGCACAATTTACAACTGATCTGGATTCAGTTCTCCATCATAAAACAATATCTCAGTTATTTACAACATCCTAAATCACACCGTAGTCAAATTAAATATAAAAAAAGTCTAATACCCAACAAGACACAATAGCCACACCTCTTTTAGCTGTCACTCGATCCATAGCAACTAAACGATTTCCCCAAACATGGTCCTTAGATACAGATCAAACAACACCCTCATGCAGGAAAACAACACCCCTATGTAGTAAAGCAACACTCCTATACAGTATAATTACACCCTTGTGCAGCAAAAAACAACAACAACAACAAAAACAACAACCTGTGCAACAAAAATAACACCCTATGTAGCAAAGCAACACCTTTGCAGTAAACCAACACCCCTATGTCGCAGAGCAACACTCTACACAGCAAAACAATTCTCTCCTAGAGAAACACCTACATCATACTGACTACCACACCCTACCTTGATGATGCCGACATTGATGCCCAGTATTTCTTTGCTAGTGTAAGAGTCCTTAGTCTTGAACTTGGAAGCCATCATCTGGTAGGCCTGGTTCATGATAGCCTTCACCTTGGTGGCAACATCTCCGCTAGCCGGAGCAGAGGCCCCGCCTCTTGAACTTTCCGCTTTCTTCACAGCAGCAACACTCTGTAATAATAACAATAATAAAATAACAGATGCTGATATCCAACAGAATGTGATTACAGAAATGCAGCTGCTCATACCACAAGGTATATAAAGTGTCCATTATACACACAAAAATGTACATACAATCGCAGATACAGGACTCCTGTTGTAACAGTGGGTTTTAACATTCTGTTTAAATTTCTATCCTCCTTTGCTTGCCTTATCTTTTTAACCACACTCCTGTTTCCTATCCTTTAGCAACAATCACTACCGTTTATCATGTTTTGCAATATTTCATCTACTCCAACACCAAAGTACATTCTTTCCAAATGCTACCCTTTACCTGTTCCAGTCTCTGCCTCCACAGTCTCTCCACCTGCGCCAGCTGGTCTCTAAGCTCCCTCTCTTTCCTCCTCGTCTGAGCGAGCTCCTCTTGGAGATGGCTCTGTTCCTCTTGGCTGGACGTCAGCTTCTCTTCGGCCTTGCGCAGCTGGGAGCTTGTGTCTGATCGCTTGAGATGCTCCACCTAATCAAATTCAATTTATTGAATTAACTAAATTCATATGATCGGTAAGAAAATCACATGATCAGTAAGAAATCACATGATCAGTATGAATAATCACATGATCAGTAAGAAAAATCACATGATATGTACGTAAATAACATGATTGAAAAGAAAAATCACATGATCAGTAAGAAAATCACATGATCATTAAGAAACAAGACATTAGGCACAAAATTAATACATACGTGCACAGGAGACCTGATAACACATGTTCACACATACAGCACGCACACACATATGCACCTTCATATTGGCCTCAGAGAGCTGTGTTTGTAGGGAGCGATACTCGTCTTGCAAGTCGGAATACTTCCTGCGCGCCCTGTCCTCCGCCTGGGCCACCATCCTCTCACTCCTCAGTTTCCATTGATCCTCCAGCTCCTTCTCTGCCCGTGTCACCTGTTCAGAGACAGCCGTGCTGGACGAGTGCTTCTCTTTCCTCAGACGGTCCTTGAGTAGTGTAAGTTCACTCTCTTGAGTCTGTTTCAAGTCCTCTATCTCTTGTTCGTACTGGTGCTTCAGTGACGCTGCTTTCTTCTTGCGGTCACTAAGAGCCTGAACAAATAAAAACAAAAGAAGTAAGGTCAGGACCATCTCTCCAGTAATCCAGCAAAGCTTACAAGCCTATCTCTCCATCACCACACTTACCCTTTCAATTGCTTCCTTCTCGTTCTTGAGGTCAGAGAGTTCTTCTTTGACTTGGTGATTCTCTGCCCTCATGGTCTTCAGGCTTGCCTTCTCTTCCTTGAGCTCTTCCATCAGCTTCTCTGCCTTATGACTGCACTCTGTGACAGAGACAAGCAGAAATAATCGATGAATAAATCACTCAAAATTACAGGGGGGAAAATTGATAAATTCTCCAACTTCCTATCCCACTATCATGCCATAACAAATACAAAAGTTCACATAACCTCACCTAGCACTGACAAACAAGGAAATCACACACACACACTCAAAAAAAAACCCGGCTTCACCTAAAGTGTGAATTACTCCATGAAGTGACGGTATGGAGAGACTGTTCACTCTTTCCCCTTCATCACTCACTCTCCCTCTCCCCCCTCCCTCTCCCCCTTCACCCCTCCCCTGCCACCTCTACCCTTCCACTCACACCATTCCTCCTCCCTCTCTTACCTTCAAACTGCTGCTTCACACTAGCCCACTCGGAAGCGTTCCTGACGGCCTCACCCATAGACGTGGCCAGCTGGGTCTTCAGCTCTCCTTCCGACTTCCTCGTAGTAGCTAGCTCCATCTGGAGCGTGCTCAGCTGGGACGTGGCAGCGCTCAGTTCGGTCGCCATAGAGACCTTTTCCTGTTGGAGCGTGAGGACCTTGGCCTGGGAGGATGCAGTGGTTGATTTGAAGGCATCGTTGCGTTGTTCTATCATACAGTTACTCTGTTCAACAAACCTGAAGAAAGAGATACAGCGAGAGAGAGAGAGAGGAGAGAGAGAGAGAGAAAAAAAATCACTCAGAAATTCTAAACTACCAGACTTTAGGGGAAAATGACAACAACAAAACAAACAAATAAAATCCTTTTGTATTAATACTAATAAAGTATAATGACAAGGTTCAGCAGAGTTGAAGCTTCTGAGAATATGATGTACGTGTATATATCGATGTACTATAGCTAAGTAAAAAAATCCTAAACGTTGAGATCAGTGGAAATAAATGCATGTTGATAAAGCATGTACATGTGGCCTACAATGTAGCTCGTACTTCCTACTATAACTCACCTACCCACTCCGTTCACTCCCCCCCCTCCCCCAACTCCCTCACCTCTGATTTCTTTCCAAGAGCTCTGCTATCTTCAAGTTTTGAGTCTCTATCCTGGCACTCTTCTCAAACACCTCCTTCTTTAAGTGTTCATTCTCTTGAATAATACGCTGGAAGTTGTGCAGGAGGACAGTTGCCTCCATGTTGGGTGAGGTCGAACCCTTCCGGACCAGTGCCGATGACCCCGCCCCCTGAGGCCCTTCCTCGCGAAGCTTGTCCAGTTTGCTAACGACATCGTCCAGCTTGGTACTGATCTTGCTCACCTCTAGTCGGACTTCCGTCTGCTCGCGCCTCGTCTCTGTCAGGAGAGTGGTGTTAGTCGAGGACTCATGCGTCTGCGAGGGGGAAGGAGAGGGGGCGGGTGCAGGGGGAGGGGCCGGCTGTGGGGCTGGAGGTTGCGGGTAGCCTCCCATCATTTGCTGCTGTTGTTGTTGCTGTTGGTTGTAAGGATTGTAAGGCTACAAACAGGAGAACACCCAACATAAAATGGCGGATGACATGGACAATAATGGCCTACCAACACCAGACACAACAAGACACTGCCATTGCAGCTGCTGTACTAACTCACATTTAACATGTGCAGCAACACATACATAGCAACAAAATGGCAATGGCTAGTCTGTGAAGTGTTAAATAACAAAGGGAAGACATAACTCACCTGTAAATCTAATTAACTTACACTAAAAAGCCATTTACCTTGCACTAACAATTTTATGTGAAGTTTCAGTTACAAGTTTCTTTTATGACCAACTAGACATTCATTTCACACTCTCTACTGAACTTCTGACCTATAATTCTGGCCTATCAGCTGCTTTACCCAAGCTTGTGTATACGTGACCAAGTATTGCTATCCAACGCACTGGATCTTACCAAGCCAAGAAACAAATTGTGTTTCTTATATTTAAAACACAACCTGACCATATCCTTATCACAGCCCTCTCACCTGACCACACCTCTCCCATTGGGCTACACCCCTCTCACCTGACCACACCTCTCCCATTGGGCTACACCCCTCTCACCTGACCACAACCCACCTGACCACATACACACATCTCACCTGACCACACCTATCTCTCACTGGCCCACAATCCCACCTGACCATACACCTCTCACTTAACCCCACCCCTCTCACCTGCCCAAACATCTGCTGTGAAGGAGGCTGGTAGACAGCTAGTTGGTTGTTCATCTGAGAGGTCTGGCCCATCATGTTGGGTCCGTTCATACCGCCGTTCATCATCGTAGCCCCACCCATCATTCCACCTCCAGGCTGTGAGTTCATCATCGGATTCTGCATGTTGCCAGTATAAGGAGAACTGGTTCTCATTCCACCGGGACCCATTCCCATTCCACCCGGTCCCATGCCCATATTTCCTTGGTTCATCCCCATGTTTCCTTGATTCATTCCCATGTTCCCTTGATTCATTCCCATGTTCCCTTGGTTCATTCCCATGTTTCCCTGATTCATTCCCATTCCAGGCTGTTGTTGGAATCCAGCTTGGGAATTGAACTGCTGGTTTGGAGTTGAACTCTGAGGCAGTTCCATGGATTTGGCCTACACAACAAGGATAAAGGAGGAACCCACAATGGAAGACGTACACACACCATTATTGTATAACGTGTGGAATTAGAAATATAAGCCTTTCTTTTAAATCCCACATGCTCATAGCTATGCAGGTATGATAAGCACGATCGATATTGACCGTTAAAAACTATTTCATTAATTATTTTCAAAATATTCTCGCTTGTTCAAAATTTACATCACAGCTGGGCACACAGAAAAGGAGCTCTCTTAAAAATAATTTCTGGTAAAGGGCTTACAATGTCTTCTTCACTGGCCACAGAGACGGAAGGACCAGATGATGATCCTGGCAACATAGACTGTCCCATCTTAGAGATCCGATTAAGAATGTCGCTACGATTAGCCCCTCCCCCGTCCTCGCTGGCCAGTGCTTGTTCCTCCATGGACTGAGTCCTGTCCCGAACACTGCTACTACGAGGCTTCGTCTCCACTGGAAGGGGCGGAGTCTCGGCCCTGCAATGGGAAAGTGGAAAATTTATTTTATATTTCCATATGTGCACGTATAAATATGTGTGTATTTTTTTAGTATGGGGTATGTGCATGGGTGATATGATAATTTGTTGAAGTTAAACAAGCAGGGAGAAAAAAAAGTCTATTTTTAAAAGGTTATGTTGCCAAGAATTACAATTTAGTGCTCCTTTACCAACCCGCAGGTCTGTGAACAGCTGTACGTACGTTTCCTCATGACCCGGCTAACTCACCTGGGTGCCTCCATTTCTGCTTCTCTCTCCTTGCTCAATTTTATCTTCTTGAGTTCGACCTCAAACAACAAGACAGCGTTGGCAGGGATACGACCAGCCACACCCTACAGGGAGAGAGAAAAAGGAAGAAAAAAAAAGAAGCAACAAATACATTTAATGATGAATGTCCACTATGAGTGGGTGGATGGGTGTGGCTTACCTGAGAGCCGTAGCCCAGTGACGGAGGGACTATAATCAATCGCTTGCCACTTTTGCACATGCCCACCATGCCTTCATCCCAGCCCTAGAAAAGAGGAAACAGGAGTACACAAACTAACGACACCATAATCATCCAAACACCGTCGTCAACCACGCCTTGACGTTAGTTGTAATACAACCAAACACAACTCGCAATTTTTAGCTTTCAGATTCTATACTAAAGTCTGGCCAATACAGAGTAAAGTAATGATACGGAACTAGTTAAGGTGATATTGTAGTCCTGTGTTACTTAAATAGATAATAATTACAGGTGCTCACCCCTACCCTTCTGACCGGCATTGAACCAATGCACACAAACACACATTCTTACATACCTTGATGACCTTCCCTTTACCGATCTTGAAGCGGAATGACTTGTCTGAACTGGTATTGCTGTCAAACACCTGAACAAAGACAGAAGAACTATATAACTGCAATGTATACAATTTCACAATTTCTTTCTCGGCCTTCTTTTACTCATTAGATATATTCTCTCTCTTTCACAGGCTTTTTTGCGGTATACAAGCAGTCCTGGGTTCGATTCCCGGTGGTGACCGAATATTTTTAATTCTGTATTGTTTAAAAAAGCCTGTGAAAGAGAGAGAATACATCTAATGAGTAAAATACTGTACACCGTATTAGAACAGGAAAATGATAGTGACGGCTGCGTATAAACATATTGACAGGTCATCTTCTCACTCTTATAGTTAGTGCTGCCATGTTCAATCACCAGTCAACTACCTGTTTCTAACGCTCACTTATAAAGCCGTCATAGTAACCAAACATTCATTGAGAGGAATTTAGTGATAAGAATAGTAAATAAATAATTATTAACAATGTTGTTTAAAAAATAGCTAATATGTTGCCACACTCACGAAGGTTATGATTACCATGCCAATAAGCTTGGATACTAAAAGGTCATGCAAAAGGTGAGTGCACTAGTCTAGCCCATGATTAGTGGTCAATACCACACCCACACTCACACCACACACTCACATACCCACACCACACATACACACACACACACACACCACATACACACACATGTTCATCCTTCTTCACTTACCTTGCCAATTGTGCTATTCTCTAGCAGCCAGCCAGTGTACTTCACTTCCACTGAGTCATTCTTAGCCACGGCCTACAGCAATAGTGACATACAGACACATAGCAACCACTCCATGGCAATCGAATGACACTTCCTATGGTGTGTGTGATAAATGCAACTCGAGTGACCAGGCACTAAACAGAAAGAGGAGAATCCTGCACAAGTCATCAAATTATTCACACAGTCACACACTTTGTAAAATGACTGTATTAATGTGTTCTTTTTATATTATGACAATAGTCAAAACAAAATCATGCCAGAACCGCCAATAATTTCAGCCATTTAATTATTATCTAGTCACAGAAGAGATCTAAACTGTGCAGTAGTATTTGAAAATATGATGAGTGATACATGAAAATAACGATTACTTATCTTAAAACATTCTGTAAAAAAAAAAAAGAAGCTTACACACAAGTTGATGAGCATCTAGTCACATGACACTCCAATATAATATTGACTGTACCATTTAATCACAGCTGACAAGCATTAAATAACAACAACAACAACAACAATGGCAGATAATTGTTTTCAATACTTACAGAGCCGGTGCCTATTACCAAGTCCTGCTTGACAAGGGACAGAGAATTGCCTGCTATTACTGCCTTGCACACTGCAATCTGTGACAAGAGCCAGCAAAACAAAACAATGCTAACATGTATAAATATAGGGTACATTGTAGTAACATGGTCACCATGCCAACCAAACAATAACACCGCAAACGATGACCAAACAAATTGACAACCACTTACCAATTAATTGAATGATAATTCACTTTAGCTTGACTCAAAAGGTTATGCCCCCCCCCCCCCCCCCCCCCTTCCTATACAACACTCTCCCATCAACAGTGATAATGGCGAATTGACAATCTACCAGTCTGGTATGAATATCTGGATAACCGGATATTCGTGCCAGCTCTAATTGTCACACACCCCACCCCTTTATACACACATACACACTTTTTTTTTTTACCCACCTGCTTTGCCAACTTGGAAGCATCCTCATCCTCAGAAAACAAGAAAGACCACGCCTGCCTCTGGTCATCATAAAAGCTGGCATAATTACCAGATTGAACCTACAGAGTGTTCCAATAGTAATAATAATAACAACAATAATAAAGAGAGAGAGAGAAAAAGAAAAAAGGGGGGGAGGAAAAGAGAGGGGAAAAAAGATATAAAAATAAAAAAATAAAAAAATAAAAAATAAAAAAAGAGGAAAAAAACCCCGACCCTCACTTGCTGCTACCTACCACATGCACAGCACACATGGTCATAATGGCACATGTCAAAAAAAATCATTTGTAAGAGAACTAGATGTCTATTGGTTTGGTACATGCTGTCTCTGAGAAAGACTAAGACTATTTAGAGAGTGCTGGACAAGTGTCGTGTCAAAGGAACGACTAAATACTTCACAGATTTCTGGTATGCAATCGACTGCACGCTCTTACAGGTAGACCTCTTTTCTCCCTTTTACCAGCTACAAATACCAGGTATGCACGCAAGTGTAGGGCTACTCAAAAACATCAACTGATTCGTTTTAAGAATTAGGTCATTTCATATGAGAAGAAAAAATGTAGCAAAATAACACGAAGGCAACGAAGCGGGGAAAAAAAATATTACAAAGTAATATATGTCTCAATCTCTAATAAAAGCCATCTTAGGTTTTTAACCAAAGGGCAGGTGCTTAAAATTAAACAGTTTGGAACTCACGGTGTAGCTGAAGGAGCCGTCTATCTTTGCTGAAGTGATGTGCTTCTTTTGGGATACATACACTAGCAGTTTGTACTACACATCAATCACACACACACATACATACACATTAAAATGGGTAAGGGACACAGTAGTTACAAATCACACATTAATTTCACGGAGTACTACATACAATGTATTACAACATCATCTCACATCTTTAGTGGAGTGAGCTCCCAAGACCGCACAACCCAACTTCCCCTGTGGAACATATTTCCCGTCCACACTAAAAAACAAAAACAAAACAACAACAACAACAGTCAATCACTATAATGAACAAAAACAGCTTCAACAACTAAAATAAAATTAATAACAGTTCAAAATCAACCTCCTTTGCTCTCTCAGACCACACCCATTCCCTTTCTTGGAAATACTTGGAACTAAAACCCTAAATTTTGAGAACTAGAAGAGACTGTGGCACATACAACAGATGATGAAGCTGAATAATTGTCAATAATTCAGAATCAAAACTTACAACAGAAAGATAAACAAAACTAGATTGAGTCAGTGAAAAGCTTTGAACTAGCCACAGTCCTCTACATGGACCTTTTCTGTAAAGTGCTAGCAAGTCAATCTGATGTATGTACGTATAAACTCACTGTTTCTGAGCTTCCACAGCTGTTGCTATCAGCAACTGGTGAGCTTCTGGTTGGGCACCACCTGAAGGGTACAAAGTACACCACTCAAAACAAAAAACTTGAACTCTAAAAAAATGGGTACTTGAAAATAAAAATTTACATTCCTTTCTGATGCAAAACTTGCCTTTAGATTTCTTGGGCTGCTTAGGGGCTGTGTAGGTAAGACTAGAGTTCCCAGAGTCCATGGCTTTACTGGCTCCAAAGATGGAAGCCAAGCCTGAGCCCCTGTAACAAAGAAGACTCAGCAGTAAGTATTTCCCTCACTGTACCCACAATATCCACTCAAACACTTCGTGGGTGACAGCTAAACCACTCTGAATAATTGAACTTACTCCGCCTTACGATGGTACAGGATGATGTTGATTGGTAACGAACACACACGACACAAGAGAAAGAGATCAATGAGCTACAGATGTTTAAGGAGATCACTATATACAATTTCCTCTTCGTTAGGATTTCGGGACAATACGGAACTTTCAACTAAAGCTACTAGGTTTACGTACACTCTGAACACAGTGAGGCAGCTCTTTTTATAACATCTGTCAAACACGGTGAAATGACACCGCTACGCCCTTTTAGGACGCGGCTTTCAGTTATTTCAACACTTGCCTGGCTAACCTGACAAATTTTAGCACCTTGGAAACAATTGACACCACCTTTTTTTTTATTAACTAAGCTGTAATTTGAAACTATGGAGTTCCAATCTTCCATTGACTTAAATGGAGAATCCTGCAGAGTACATTTAATACTTGAAACAGCACTAATGCTCATGTTATGTGCAATACAAGGCTGTACACTTTGAGTCTTGTCTTAGACACCGACCAATACTGTCCCACTACAATACTGGAAACACTCGTCAACCTTACCGGGAATTAATTCGTGCAACTTCAATGGCTGCCTAAAAGCTTACTCTCCTTGACACGCAAAGAGATGTAGATACTCAGCAAGCACTCCATTAATCATCTTACCCCGTCTGTGGCATAAACTGTTCATCGTCACTGTCCGGCAGGTTGTACATCGACATCTCTCAAATCACGGAGAGGGTGGGCCGCGTAACTCCCTTAGCAGCGGAGTACCTCCAATAAACTTATCTAGCTTAAAAGGTTAACTTTCATAAAACAACTCTTTTTTTTGTTGTTACTCAGTCGATCAGAGGGACACCGAAGTATCGCCTTTCACGTGACCTGATTCTGCAAGGAGGGGTGGGGCTAGTCACGTGCAAAGTTGCATATAATTGGAGGCGGGGCTCATTTATAGCGGAATCAGTCCAATACGACTCTCAGATTCCTTCTATTAGCGGCTTAGAGGTTTCGAAATGAAAATGGAGAATTCAATTACACGATCCTCCATGAAGGACCTGGATTCGAAATGGTAGGTATGGGGGATCAAAGCGAAGGAGCTATAGCTAGCTAGCTCTGGCTAAAAAAAAAAAAACGGCATGACTGCGCATGCGTTAAGGAAAAACTGTTTTATCAGCAAACTGTTAGAGTTTCCGAAATGGCGGCTTACAACAAAACACGCAGTGGTCAGTTACTCTTGACTGTAAAAGCTACTGGAAATGTTCTAGGAAGTGGATCATATGGTTCTATATTGGAAGTAAGTGTGGACAGTTTTTGAGTAAGGATGTAGAAAGGGGCCCAGCAAATGAAAACAAGGTTGTCTGTAGGGTAAATAATTAGATAGACATTTATTATGAAAGAGCTTGAAGGAGATTACCAAGTGCTTCAGACCATCTAAAATTTGCAATTATTCAGGATTTCTTCTTGTATCGTAATGGGCTTTTCACTATAATAAGATGGGAACTAGTTATGATGATCTGTACTGACATGACTTTTAGATGTCTTCTAGGTGCCAGAATTTGCAGAGTTATATGTCTATATTAACTGATTGTTTAACTTCTTGCTGCTCTTCAGTTATATCAGTTGAGCTGAAGGTCTCAATAATGCCACAGAATTGTAGCACTCTCTATGGCTACACATCACTGTGGGCGTGATGACTGGATGGGTGTGGCTTGTGGCTGTGCTAATGTGGCTCATATGTCAGTGTCATGGGCATATACAATCTGTAGCAGCCTAATTCAAATGCAACTGTAAAAGAGTTTATTATGAATTCAAATAAACCATTAAGTATATTGTACATGTTTGTGATGGAGTGAATTATTACACAGTGAGGTGTGTGACTTCAAATGGAACATTCTGTTTGCAGTACACACAACATATTAATAGAATTGCTTTCTAAATTGTCAATATCTTGAGTACGAATTCCTTCACATTTGTACGAGTAATAGCATGGGTAACCGTGCTATTCGGGATTATAGCACGAGTAACGCGATTGAAATAGTACGAGGCGAAGCCGAGTGTTATTTCAATTGCTCTACGAGTGCTAATAGCACAGGTTACCCGTGCTATCACTCGCTAGTAGTAGGCCAGCTTTTAAAAAAGTCTATTGCAATTGTAGCTACACTGTATTGTTCAATCACTATCTCCTTATTTCAGGATTAGCTATCGCTGGAACTTTCTTTTCATCGTACGACTCCTCCTAATACATTCTGTCACATATGGGTAGAGGTTCTGTGGTAAAGAAGGACATTGTCTCCAACTAGAAACTACTGGAACTGTACGTTTCCAAGGTTAACGCTCTACGCGTGCGCACTTACCCGTACTATTTCACTTAACTACCGAAGTATTTCACTTAGTTTCCACTTAGTTACCGAGGTATTTCAATTAGTTACGCGCTATTTCACTTCCCCCGTGCTATTTCAATTGAACAGCGATTTTGCCCATACATTTTTGAATGGGCAACTTATGCGCCGTACTATTAACTTCTAAAATAGCCTAAAGGCTTTGGTACCACAGATGTGTATATGTGTGTGTTCGTGTGTGTATATACACACACACATACATGCACACATATTTCACCTTTGCTTATTTATTGTGACCCACTTTACTTGTGATTAATTAATGCTATTTTTTTTCCCAAATACTTTTTAAACATTCAATGTTATTAGCAATTGTTTTAAAACTTAAAACGTGCTAGCATAGGAGATCTATTTAAAAATCACCAGTTCTTGAATGAAAAAAAAAAGAGGATATTTCACTCCCAGGCATCGTGAAATTTCTCAATATGTCACACTTGACTCTTATAATAAGTATTATTGGTAAGCAAGCGAAGCGAGCGAGACACCATCAGGGGTAACACAATTGAAAATCGTGGATATTTGTTTGTTTATATATATGTTTGGACGTACGTACGTCATCGTGATTTTGTGTTTGCTGGGTGGTCAACCCTGTTCCCGTACTCCACTAAACGGAATTGTTTTAGTTTAGCGATCTTTACTTGTATCATCAATTTGTTTACCCATTTGAATTAGGTTGTGTCTGACAGATCTGATTACTGTGGACGCAGTTAGAGTGTACAAAACTTAGGAGTTTGTTTTCTATTCAAATTAGTAGCGGTAATAAGTTATCTTGGCTAATGCGCTGTTTGTCATAGCTTTAGCCCTACGCAACAATATTGTTTTTACTTGAAAATCCACTTTGTCCAATGGTCAAGTCACGAAGTAAGTCTTGTGTTAGTATATCCAGTGAACAAGTGTGTGTGAAAGAGTAGACTACTTCTTCCCCAAAGAATTTCTACTTCTTCTGTGTCTGTTATCACATCAGCTTTTCTGGGCCTCTTTCCTCACGCTTTTTCATAAGGTCAACAACTTTGCCATTTAGAAATTTTCTACTTACATAAAATCTCTGTCCTTCAAAATACTAAAATTGTTTCCTTTTTCCTTTAGAAATCTACCAAGTGCACCTAACATTGTCCTCAGGCTATCTGGTTCATGCTCATTGCTGTTCTTCTTGTGTACTTCAGAAAAGTAAAACTTCTTCTGATTAGACGTGCTCGGAGTGAACAATAATTGAGAGGTTAGGCACAGGAAAACACACTGTGAAGTCAACCCAACCTAGCTAAGTGCTCAACTACAGTCACCCACTAAACAAAAAGGAATTATGTTTAAGCACTATAATTAAAGATATGTAAGTAGTAGCAAGTAGAACAGCAATAGGAACAGCAACTGAACTGAGGGCCCTAACCTGACCCTTTTATAGGCCAGGCTATGGGTCCAGGTGTGAATAAGTGTTTAGTCTGATAGTCAATGAGTGTGAAGTGATATAATAAAGGGGTGACGAAAACAGAGGGAGGGGCAGACAAATAAGAATAGTCATAACTAGACAGTCATCATTCAGGGTGTGGCCTGAACATCTTCCAAATTTTCTTTTTTAATTTCTTTCAATTTTGCTTTCTATTTCATCTAGCTCTCCGAGAGTTGAATACATTTATCCAGGTATGTAGAAGAGGACCTCTTTATTTCCATAAGTCAAAGACGAATGAAAATAAACTAGCTGCTTGAATACCTTGTTATATCATGTTCAACTCTTGTAATCAGTATTTGAATATTTATACTAGAGAATGGATCATTTATATCTGTTAAAATCAATGTGTGTTTAAATATTTTTGTTGTTTTTTATTTCGACATGTAAAATTTTTTTGTGTGATAATTATGTACTTGCTGTTATTCCATTGCTTTAGGTCAAACATGGCGGTGTTCTTTGTGCTGCTAAACAGATACACAAGATATTCCTCAATCCACGAAATGATGGGGTCAACAAATTACTTCAAAACTATGACAAAGAATGTAATTTGATGGCCAATCTTCGCCATCCCAACATCACCCAATTCCTGGGTTTAAGTTACATTGGGAGTGACCAGCCTCCACTGCTTGTGATGGAAAAACTGGAGATGAGTGTGGCTGACCTAGTGGATAATGTCCCTAGCCTTCCTCTCTCGAACAAGATGTCCATTCTCTACGACACTTGCAATGGTCTTGTGTACCTGCATGGGATGAAGAACCCAATCGTCCACAGAGATCTGACTGCTAGAAACATTCTTTTAACATCCTCCCTGTCTGCCAAGATATCTGACTTGGGGAATTCCCTAATCATTGACAGAAGTCCAGCAAATTTAGCAGACAGAGCTTCCAGGTGTCCTGGAACTCTAGTTTATATGCCACCAGAAGCACTGACTGGGAAACGTGGGTATGGTCCATCACTGGATGTGTTTTCCTTTGGCCACCTCTCACTCTACGTTATCCTTCAGGTAGCTATATTTGGATAGAGATGGGTTATATTTTTGTGGTACTGTGAATGTGATAGTACTTATAGACAGCCACAAGTTTTTTAAACACCTAATGCCCAATTTTCACAAGGAAGTTGTATATATTTAATGTGATAGGTCGCACTGAATATGCCGTTTATCATGTGTATTGTCAGACTACATTGGAGCAGAGAAAGTATTAGTGTGAGTCATGCAGATTTGTGTGCTGCTGCACTTTCCTCTTCATTTGGGAATAGGAATACTAACCAGAGAGTTTTACCATTAACAATTTACTTGTGCTAAGTCGAAGGTTTCCATCAAGTATTTAACAGTGATAATTAAAAAACAACGCCATATGCTTCCTTGCTCTCATCTTATTCCTATGAATAATTATGAATTAAGAGTGTACAATTGGTTTCCACTGTGATGATTGGTGAAATAATGTTGGCATTTACAAAGATAAACCAGGCACTTAATTGCCAATTTATTACATTTGTGTATAATTATATGTGTTGGTGTAATTTAGGAATTCCCCTGTGACCTTTTGGCAGCTAAATATAACTTATCACGAAGAAGGAGCTCGTTCAAGGGACGGTCAGAAGTGCAGCGCCGCGAAAAATATTTTGCTAAATTGGATGTGCTGTTTAGAGAGAGCTACCCAATGCTGACAGAGACATTGAGGGAGTGTCTCAGCGATTCACCAGAAGACAGACCAAGCACTGTTATGCTTCTGTCCAAGGTAGAGGAATTGAAGAGTCAGATAGAAGGGAAGTATGGCCTACCAGCATTGAACATTGCTAATATATTGCTGACCAAGGAGATGACCCAGAAGGATAAGATGATAAAAGAGCTAAAGGTAAAGGTACTTTGATGCGGGTGGGAGATAAATGGAATTATGAAATTTACCACCTTCATGTGCACAGCTGAAAATTCTAGCCAGACTTAGTACTTTTCTTTCCTTTCTTCTCCTCTTTTTTTTCTTTGTTATAAAAATTTGGAGTTAGGAAAAAATGGTCCAGTCATAAACTTTCAAACCATTCTAATGAGACAGTACATTTTTTCCTCACAGATAATCCCATGTTTACTTAGGTGTCTGATAGCAGCGTATGTTAAGCAACAGAGATGTGATATTTAACAGTTGTACCATCACAATAATTACAGTGGTTGCAGTGGTGTAAGACGATGTTTTGGTATGGGGTATGTGGGGGTGAGGGGCTCCCAATTTTTATACTTGTATATTGTTCATTCTTCCAGAGTTCAGAGGCTGTTCTTAAAAGCGATAAACAGAAAGCAGAAGACGATAGAGCGCAGTTGAAAAGTGAGATAATTAAATTTGAAATTCGCATCAGTGCCTTACAATCCGACAACATGAGCCTGAAAAACAGAAATGAAGCGCTTATTAAAGAAAAGGATAAGATTGAGGACGAGATGACACAAATGGGAGCTAAAATGGTTGAATTCCTTATTAAAGAAAATGAAAGGCTGGAGGAGGAAATGGTGCAAATGGGGATTGAAAGAGTTGAATTCCTTTCCAAGCAAAATGAGAGACTGGAGGAGGAGAAGCAAGAATTGGATGCTAGACTCCAGTTGGTGGAACAGTCTTCAATGGAGACAAGCAGAAGAATATATGACAAAATTGTGGAGTTTCCCGGCTACTTGGAGGCGCTGTATCGAGTAAATATTGAATTGATTTACGTTGTAATTATATTAATATTAATTGTTTTTGTGTGTGCAGTTTACAAGTATGCTTAATGTACTCTCTATACCATGTATGAACTTATTGCTAACTAGTGATGCGCTCTAATAGCACAAAATAGCGAAGCGAGTGATGCATGTTCCCTGTAATTTGCCGTCTTTTTCATTTCTTATCTCTCTCCTTACTAATTTTTCTTCTGGAGTTTCTAACGCCCTCAAAGCTCTTGACCAAGCGTTTCTAACGTTTTGTCTCTCTTTCGCAGAATTTGTTTCACTGGGTATCGCTACTTCGTACGGCGGGTAAACAAAACAAAATGTTGCTAAGAAGGTTACCCGGCCCGCGCAAGCACGTAGGGGAGAAAATGTGCACACGTACGCCCACACAAGAACAAAAACAATTCCTAGACCTAACAAGAAGGAAAAAAAGAAGAAAAAATATATATATATCGCGGACTCATTAATAAGTCAGCTCCGCTCGCTTCGCTGAATTAATACACCAAAGTTTGTTGCTGTAAACAGTTATTAAGTTTCGTCTTAATAGCTGTGTGTGGTGTTTATGTTTACATGAATCCAGTTCATTACAGCGTGTCTTGAATACTCGATCACTTTCATTCTTCATCCACTTGTTAACAGACACTCAACATTAGGTGATTGTTATTTATTCTCCGAAAATATTTATCTATAATAATGAAAGAAAACCAATGAAGTCTTGTATTTAATCAGTGCTCCTTGCCTTATAGCTAGTGTTTGGAAATAGTAGTTGTTGAAGTAATTTCTACAGGGGTTGTGATACCCTAGGGCCATTTAAACTCATTTCACTTCCACTTGGTAATTCCTTTCTTAACTTATCACGTATGTATTATGCTTACACACACATTCTCATTTAAACATAGTCATGATTTGAACAGTCACTTGCACAAACATAGTCAGTCACATAAAAACTTCAAACGCAGACAACAAACAAAAGTGGGTGGGTAGAAAGGAGGGGAGGGGCATCCCAAATCAACAATTTTTTGTTGTTGATGTACAACATCAAATAGCAAAAAATGGGGGAGAAGGGCTCCCCCCCCCCCATATACAAATATAAAATCAGGGGTATTGGAATGGGAACAGTCGTGTGGCCATGGCTGCACCAATATTTTAACAAAAGAGGGCATTTCTAATAGTTGTTGTCAAACTTGGGCGGTCGAAATGATGTTTAGGAAACTTCATACCAGCCTGGTCCTTCGTTTACTATTTTAAAGTGATATTTTGGGAAAACAAATGTAATTTAGTTGAAAATGGCGATTTTTTTTGCACTACTAGAAGTCTTCCCATTTAGTTATTAGCCACACACACTTGAAAATGGTTGAAGAAATAAAGCTATAGTGACTGTTACAAAAAGCAGGCATTTGTAAGTTTTAAGGTTTTTGTAATTTTGCTGTGTTTGCTTTATATGTCCAAGTAGACAATAATAGCTATAATTATAATTTAAATTATTTGACATGAACCTATTGATTGCTTAAATCATTTGCTTTGTAATACAACAAAAATGGCTTGTAGCTACTGAGAATGGTTTAGTGTGATAACAGTGGAAACTGATCACTTGTATAAATGAGTGGGTGTGGTTATAATGGCCGCACCAATTCGATCTGGCTTTCTACTCCTCTGAAAACAATGTATCAAGTACAAACATATACCAAATACAAGAAGCGTAAAGACAGAAACTTCCTCTCTATGTCATCTTTAGTCCTGGGAGTCCAGTAGTGAAATCTCTTGGTCATCTTCCACTGTTCTCTCAGCTGATAGATTCTTTGATTATGCTTTACTGCTTAAATTCTCTTCCATATATTTTGAGCTAATTATCCTTCTTTATTTGTTAGCTAAGTATGTCCTCTCACTCACATGTCATAGCAGCTTTATTGCGATAGACAGGCAATGTGATTACATTGAGTGGATTAAAGGCATTGTTGTTCCAGTTACTTGTAGAAAGAGAAGTTCTAATGCAGAAATAGGCTCTTTATTAGCAAAGCTGAGTCTGCATATAGACTGTGTTCAGTTTAGCAACTAGCTACTTTTAACATTTCATTGAATAAAAACATGAAGACAATTTCCTTGAGACTAGCTAGAAGCTTTGAAATGAAATGAACAAGAAGTCAAAATTGCTTTGCAAACTTGAGATATCAGAAAAAAGTACTACAGTCAGCACAAATGAGTGGATATCCAAACTGAACTCTAGTCGATAAGCAATGAGTGAACTACCAGCAACTCGGAGTCATTTAAGTGGGCATGTCAGAAAAATGAACAACGAAGGTAGCTATTATGCACCAGTTGATATTTTATACTAAGGTTCTTTATACATAAAGCAGTTAATCTCTGATTGCATAGAAAATATCTGAGAGAGAGTACTTACCAGATGCACGTTTTGTCCTAGCTAATACTCTACTTTCTCTTCATTTTCACTGAGAAAATTAGCTATGCATTTAAGAGGCTATGTATTCACTGGTTTGGTATCTGGCTCATAGTAGCTGGGCTGATTTAGCTTTGGAGAATGACCGCTAGGCTAGTAGGGCTAGGACTTTGGTAAATAAACTTGTGGTAAAATTGGCATTAACATATACACACGACCATTTCCCATTCAATATTCCATCCCCAAAATCAATTGCTGCTCTTTTCGCATTTCGAAGTTGTCCTCCTCCGCGCTGCTGGAGTTATTCTAGCGGGGCTCGGGCCGCTGCGTCTGATGGGGCTATTGTGGTGCCTAACTCAAACTGCATTTAGAACTGTAAACAACTAGTCTGGCGCAGCCAGACCCTTTACCTAACCGCTACGCAGAGAGAAAGCGTAGGGGTTAGGTAAAGGGTCTGGCTGCGCTAGACTAGTAAACAACAAGAATGGCACAATTTACAATTGAGATGGGAAGGCATCAGCTAGAAATCAATCAATTGCTTGCTGAAAACAGGCAGTTACAATCAGAAAATTTGCAACTTCATTCACAAATAAAAGGGCTGAAGGCTGAAAAACTTGAACTGGTAGGTAACAACGACTTTCTTACGAAGAAAAGAGAACAATTGGAAAATGAAATTCTAGTAATGAGAGGTGAAATGAACGCTATGGAAGATGAAATGCAGGTGTTCGAAGTGCGGAAGCAAAGTCTTGATGAAAGTTATCAAAAGCGGAAAAATGAGATTGTCAAGGCCAATAAAGAGCATCTGGACAAAATGATGGCCCTAATGGGAGAGAAAGTTGAGCTGGCACATGCACATGCACGAGAACTTAAAGAATATTATCAAAGGAGGGAGGCAGAGAGAAAGCAAGAACATGAACAACTCCTAAAGAGCTACCAAAAGCTCAGTAGTGATTACGAATTGGACATAAACCTGTTTCAACAATGTGATAAAGATAGGAGCTCCCTTGCAGCTGATAAGAAGAGTCTCCAATCAATAGTCAGTGCTCTGTTAGAAGAAAGAAAAGTACTTCAAAATGACTTATCACTTCTTCAGAGAGATTTGGATAGATCTAATGAAGCGTATAGACAGTGTGTGGAATACATTGAGCACTGGACTAGTATTCAATCAACTAATCATTCTGTAAGTTTACATCTAATTTAAATTGTTCAGTTCTACCTCTTGGGCAAAAACAACAACAAAAAAACAATAATAAAATAAAGAAACAAAACAAAACAACACCGCAATAACACAACAACAAAACTCGGCATATGCTCTGTAGTTCTATTGTCTATCGCTGTGCCTAGGATGCAGCGAGCATATATATATGCCGCAATTGAACTATGTGTAGACCGCGGAGTGCGTATATTTATGCTCAAGGACGCCCTTACCGCAGACGCATGTTGCCAGCGACACAGTGTCAATTAGGCAGTAACTCCCACCGGAATTTATTCAGTGGTAGTTACCACTTCTTGCTACCAGTTTTTATCAGCGATGACCCAACGTATTTACACAACTAAAGACTTTTTATCTATGCTTGATACTGATTCTGGGGATGATTTTGAGGGGTATGTTGATGAGGAAGAGTATGTTGAAAGATATGAATATTCTGATATAGAAAACAATGATAATAATAGTGAAAATGAAAGAGGATATTAGTGAAATTGCCAGTGTTGATGAGATGGAAGTAGAAAATGAACATGTATAAGATAGTGAAGATTGTCATTCAGGCTCTGCCTGCTACTGCTTCAGGTCCAAGTGCTTCTGCTACTCCAGGTATTAGCTTTACTGCTACTCGAAGTACTAGCTTTACTGCTACTCCAGGTACTAGCTTTACTGCTACTCCAGGTACTAGCTTTTACTGCTACTCCAGGTACTAGCTTTACTGCTACTCCAGGTACTAGCTTTACTGCTACTCCAGGTACTAGCTTTATTACTACTCCACTAGCTTTACTGCTACTCCAGGTACTAGCTTTACTGCTACTCCAGGTACTAGCTTTACTGCTACTCCAGGTACTAGCTTTACTGCTACTCCAGGTATTAGCGTTACTGCTACTCCAGGTTTTAGCGTTACTGCTACTCCAGGTATTAGCTTTACTGCTACTCCAGGTACTAGCGTTACTGCTACTCCAGGTACTAGCTTTACTGCTACTCCAGGTACTAGCTTTACTGCTACTCCAGGTACTAGCTTTACTGCTACTCCAGGTATTAGCTTTACTGCTACTCCAGGCATTAGCTTTACTGCTACTCCAGGTACTAGCTTTACTGCTACTCCAGGTATTAGATTTACTGCTACTCCAGGTACTAGCTTTACTGCTACTCCAGGCATTAGCTTTACTGCTACTCCAGGTACTAGCTTTACTGCTACTCCAGGCATTAGCTTTACTGCTACTCCAGGTATTAGCTTTACTGCTACTCCAGGTACTAGCTTTACTGCTACTCCAGGTACTAGCTTTACTGCTACTCCAGGTACTAGCTTTACTGCTACTCCAGGTACTAGCTTTACTGCTACTCCGGGTATTAGCTTTACTGCTACTCCAGATACTAGCTTTACTGCTACTCCAGGTACTAGCTTTACTGCTACTCCAGGTACTAGCTTTACTGCTACTCCAGGTACTAGCTTTATTACTACTCCACTAGCTTTACTGCTACTCCAGGTACTAGCTTTACTGCTACTCCAGGTACTAGCTTTACTGCTACTCCAGGTACTAGCTTTACTGCTACTCCAGGTACTAGCTTTACTGCTACTCCAGCTTTACTGCTACTCCAGGTACTAGCTTTACTGCTACTCCAGGTACTAGCTTTACTGCTACTCCAGGTACTAGCTTTACTGCTACTCCAGGTACTAGCTTTACTGCTACTCCAGGTACTAGCTTTATTACTACTCCACTAGCTGTACTGCTACTCCAGGTACTAGCTTTACTGCTACTCCAGGTACTAGTTTTACTGCTACTTCCAGCTTTACTGCTACTCCAGGTACTAGCTTTACTGCTACTCCAGGTCCTACTCAGGAAATGAGTAACAAAAATCGCCTTGATTTTTTTCGTTTACTGATTCCTGACTCAATTCTTGATGAAATAGTGAAGCAAACAAATTTGTACGCTGACCAGTTCTTTGAGGAAAATGACCTTCCACCAAGATCAAGGGCACAAATGGGATTCTTCGCAACATAACCTCTCTGAGATGAAGGTAATAGTCATGGAATCGATTCACTATCCTGCTATAGAAGACTACTGGTCTACTTCGTGGCCTTTTGTGAGTTCGACATTTCATCCATCATGAAAAGAGACCGATTTTCTCTTGTCCTCAAGTTTTTGCATTTGAATGACAATAGCCATTACATTCCCAAAGGTCAACCTGGCCATGATCCACTTTACAAAATCCGACCATTTCTAGACAAAATTTTGGAAAATTTTTCAGTCTTGCTTTCAGCTTGGCAGAGAAATATCACTGGATGAGTCAATGATTGGATTCAAAGGCCGTCTTGGCTTCATTCAATACATGCCCAAAAAACCTACTAAGTGGCGGCTGAAAGCCTTTGTGGTCTCAGATAGCGTTACAGGTTACGCTTTCAACTGGCTATTGTACACAGGTAAACTGTACACACATAATTGTCAAGTTTTGCATTCACAATGTTTTTTCTTGTTGTTTAGGAAAAGATCATTCTCAAACTCCTTCTAAATATGGTGTGACACATGATATTGTGATGCAAGTCACTGAAAGTCTCCAAGGAAAGGGTCATCATTTATACATGGACAACTTCTACACCAGTCCAGCAGTGTTTTATTCCCTTCAGAAAGTTGGCATTTACTCTTGTGGAACTTTATGGTGCAACTGAATTGGTGTTCCAGCTCAGATGAAAATATCACGACAAATGAAGAAAGGTGCAATCATTAGTGTGATGAAGGGATCTGTTTTATTTTTGAAATGGGAGGACAAAAGGGAAGTTTCTCTAATGACCAACATTCACGATGATTCTACAATTGTGAAGAAGAGAAGAAGCAAATCTGGAGTCGGAGGATACGAAGAAACTGTAAAACCAACTGCCATTCGAATACAACAAGTATATGTCCGGAGTAGACAGGCTTGATCAGTTTTTGTCGTACTACAATTTCAATCGAAGATCAAACAAGTGGTGGCGAAAAGCTTTCTTTGTTTACTGGACATTGCCATATACAAGTCCTTCGTTTCATACTCAAAGTTGAAGCAAGATAATCGCAAGCTGTCATTCCTCCAGTACAGGATACAACTTTCACGGGAATTGCTTATGGATTCTTCACCAAACATTAGCATTCCACAATCTTCCAGCACAGTCACTTCACCATCTGCACGTCTAGTTGAGAGACATTTCCCAGACCAAGTTCCATCCAGACAAAATGGGAAGCCTGGACAACGTAACTGTGTCGTATGCAGCTCCAAAGCAGGCAGACCTAGAAAAACAAGTACATACTACTGTAAAATATGTGGAGTAGATCTTTGTGTAGTTCCATGCTTCGAACTTTATCACACTAAAGTCAATCCTAGTCGCTATATATAGTCCTCATTTTTCTATCGTCACAAGTTATTTTGTTTTTTTCTTCACAACATACATAATTCAAACTGCACACAATGTTTCACAACACTAATACTTGAATACAAACAAAAATTGGCCGCTAGAAACTAGACAAACAGCGGTTACCATTTTGAAACGGTAGCTAAAAACTAATTTTACTTACCAGTATTCCAACAATTTCACATATAGTTTGTTATTTCTCGGCAATCTACATAGCTATAAGTAACCGTGTTTCATTCCCACATTGTTTTTCTGAGCCTCGCGCCTTACTTTAGTCCAGATACAACTGGCTGCTTCTTTGGGCGTTTCCTGAGTTACACAAAAACAGCGTCCGCGGCGTGCGCACCGGATATTGAAATTTGCTTCCACGGCGAGAGAGTTAAAGTGCTTTCAAGCACAATATCAAGCAGATTGTGCACTTTATAACAAAGTACAACAACATCAATTTTAATTGGAAATACTTCAAGAGTTTTAAAATAAATGAAAACGCTATTTTTGTTGCATCTTATGAATGTTAGTCTTTTATTTTTCTTTTAATGTGATTTTAGTTAATTCAATAAATTGAATTTGATCAGGTGGAGCATCTCAAGCAATCAGACACGAGCTCCCAGCTGCGTGAGGCCGAAGAGAAGCTGACGTCCAGCCAAGAGGAACAGAGCCATCTCCAAGAGGAGCTCTCTCAGACGAGGAGGAAAGCAGCGTCATTGAAGCACCAGTACGAACAAGAAATAGAGGACTTGAAACAGACTCAAGAGAGTGAACTTACACTACTCAAGGACCGTCTGAGGAAAGAGAAGCACTCGGCCAGCACGACTGTCTCTGAACAGGTGGCACGGGCAGAGAAGGAGCTGGAGGATCAATGGAAACTGAGGAGTGAGAGGATGGTGGCCCAGGCGGAGGACAGGGCGCGCAGGAAGTATTCCGACTTGCAAGACGAGTATCGCTCCCTACAAACACAGCTCTCTGAGGCCAATATGAAGGTGCATATGTGTGTGCGTGCTGTATGTGTGAACATGTGTTATCAGGTCTCCTTTGCACGTATGTATTAATCTTGTGCCTAATGTCTTGTTTCTTAATGATCATGTGATTTTCTTACTGATCATGTGATTTTTCTTTTCAATCATGTTATTTCCATACATATCATGTGATTTTTCTTACTGATCATGTGATTTCTTACCAATCATGTGATTTTCTTACTGATCATATGAATTTAGTTAATTCAATAAATTGAATTTGATTAGGTGGAGCATCTCAAGCGATCAGACACAAGCTCCCAGCTGCGCAAGGCCGAAGAGAAGCTGACGTCCAGCCAAGAGGAACAGAGCAATCTCCAAGAGGAGCTCTCTCAGACTAGGAGGAAAGAGAGGGAGCTTAGAGACCAGATGGCGCAGGTGGAGAGACTGTGGAGGCAGAGACTGGAACAGGTAAAGGGTAGCATTTGGAAAGAATGTACTTTGGTGTTGGAGTAGATGAAAGATTGCAGAACATGATAAACGGTAGTGATGTTGCTAAGGATAGGAACAGGAGTGTGGTTAAAAAGATAAGGCAAGCAAAGGAGGATAGAAATTTAAACAGAAAGTTTAAAGCCCACTGTTACAAACAGGAATCCTGTATCAGGGATTGTGTGTACATTTTTTGTGCACATTTTATATACCTTGGGGTATGAGCAGCTGCATTTCTGTAATCATATTCTGTTTGTTATCGGCATCTGTTATTTTATTATTGTTATTATTACAGAGTGTTGCTGCTGTGAAAAAAGCAGAAAGTTCAAGAGGCGGGGCCTCTGCTCCGGCTAGCGGAGATGTTGCCACCAAGGTGAAGGCTATCATGAACCAGGCCTATCAGATGATGGCTTCCAAGTTTAAGACTAAGGACTCTTACACTAGCAAAGAAATACTGGGCATCAATGTCGGCATCATCAAGGTAAGGTGTGGTAGTCAGTATGAGGTAGCTGTTTCTGTTTACAGAGAGAATTGTTTTGCTGTGTAGAGTGTTGCTCTGCGACATAGGGGTCTTGGTTTACTGCAAAGGTGTTGCTTTGCTACATAGGGTGTTATATTTGTTGCACAGGTTTTTTTTGTTTTTTGTTTTTGTTTTTTGTTGCACAAGGGCGTAATTTTACTACTACATAGGGGTTTGTTTTCCTGCATGAGGGTGTTGTTTGATCTGTATCTAAGGACCATGTTTGGAGAAGTCGTTTAGTTGCTATGGATCGAGTGACAGCTAAAAGAGGTGTGGCTATTGTGTCTTGTTACCGCAGCATATTCTGTATTAAGAATTCTAAATCTCTAATTATAGGAAGTTACTTTGAAGTCATTGGATTCTTCTAAAGGAGTGGCAGCTTCAGCACCTGCTTCTACAAAGGAGGAGTCAAGTGAAGAGGAAGAAGAAGAGGAGGAGGAGGAAGAAGAGGAAGAAGAGGAGGAGGAGGAAGAAGAAGAGGAGGAGGAAGAAGAAGAAGAGGAGGAGGAGGAAGAAGAAGAAGAGGAGGAAGAGGAAGAAGAAGAAGCTACTGGAAGCTCTAAGGAAGAGGAGACATCAGTTGTCCCATCTGTTCCTGGTGAACCTGAGCCTAAAGATGAAGGTGTGCAGCTATTATTTAGTGTTTTTCAGCAGGAACATTTATTACAACATACTTACTGACCGACTAGTTATTTTATTGAATTCATAAATCAATAATATTTCCCTGTCCGACTAGTTATTTTATTGAATTCCTCCTCCATAACTCCTGCTTCTTTGCCGAGAGAGAATCGTCATACAGGTTCTTTTTTTATTTATTTTTTTAATTTTTTTTTGTTGGAGTTTAATTTGAGTCGAGTGAGATGTGAAGATTGAATGGCTCCTGTGTTTCCATGTTTTAGCTGACAGCAAGCCCAAAAGTTCTGGAGGAGGACTGTTTGGTTCAGATGATGAGGATGATGATGACATGTTCTTCACGCCCAGCAAGACTGTCAGTAAGACCACACCCACTTCGAATGCTTCCGCATCCAGTGCTACCCAGAGCATGACCAATGATGAGAAGGCAGCACTTAGGTAAGGATCATTATTGTTGGCGAGCGAGACACTCTCAGTGGTAACACAATTTGAAAATCGGGTCGATTTATAAATTTGGACGTACGTATGTCATTTTGTACTTTGACCCTCGCGTATTTTTGTGTTCGCTTCGTGTTCGACCTGTCCCAAACTTCACTAAACAGAATCCTCCGGTTTAGCGATCATTAGCGATCATTACCCGTATCACCTTAGAAATTGAATTGTTTACTGCTTTGAATTGTTTTGCGGGAGCAGTTACAACTCAAAAACTTATGGGAGCTCCATTTCTATTCGAGTTAGTGGCGGTGGTAAGTTAATACGTTATTTGTCACAGTTATAAGCCCTACTCAACAGTATTTACTTGAAAATTCATTGTCCACTAGATGAACCACAAAGGTAAGTCTTGCGTAGTTATGTTCAGTTGTGCGAAAGTATTGTGCGTTACAACTACTATTAAGAATATCACAAAGAACATTTTTAAATAACGTGACTTGATTTTGTTGCTTCTTTTTCAATTCAAGCAGTTGAGGGGAGCGGTTACTATGGCATTAAACCCCTTTACCGCATATGTGTAATTTAACAACTCGACTTTATTTTAGTAGTTTGAATGTTAGTTGTTAAAATCAATAGTTTAACAATAGTGTAGTTTAAGGCTCGCTCGCCATTTGTGCTCAAGCACACCACTAGTTTAAATTATATATAGTAATGATAATAGTATTAATATATGTATGTATGGTACATTGGATATTTTTCTCTGAGTATTTCCGCATCACCTGAGCATTCAATATTCTCTCATATTGAACGCTCCAACGTGCCCGTGCATACCAGGACAACTGTATTTTTATATGTATGACAAAGTTACCTCTGAAGGACACAACCATTTTACTCGTTTAGAAAAATTTCCAAATGTATGTACAATAAACAATGCATTACACTTGTCCTGCAATATGGGGATGACATTTCACTATATAATCATAAAGTACTTATTAAAGTATTGTCTGTGTTCAGTGCTGCTGCCTTTCGTGATGCCAGTGCAACAACTAGCGACGAAGATTATCTATGTGTAGGTGCACCAAGTGAAAGGGTAAGGGTTGTCATTTCAGTAAGTGATCTTGTACTAATGTGAACCTATATGTTTTTATAGGAGTCGCCTGGAAATGCCAAGAAGAAAGTTGTTTCCTATCCGTTGTTTGGTGACGATGATGAAAATGATTTAGACTGGTTGTCATAGTAGCTAAAACAAAACAAATCTGTGATAGTCCATAATCTTGCAAGACTATACACCATAGTGTTCTATTTGTTGGTTGTTGTTGTTTTTGTTTGTGTGACTTCCTTGGGTTGTGAATGTGTGCTGGTTGCTATCAGAATAAATTCTTTTTAATGGAATGAAACCAAACAGCAATGAAGTAACCATAAGCCACAGAAACTTGGAATCGAGTATTTTTTTAATGGTGCCATTTAAGTACAATTTGTACATGACAATGACATTTTCTTGAATGCCAGCTGTAGCACGGTCCACCAAATGAAAAGGGTAAAAGGTCCGTGTGACACGTCACTTACATGTATATATATTGTATTAGCGCATGCGCCATTATGGTCTATTTAAACTAGCAACTGTATTGGGTAAGATCTGTGGCTAACAAGTTTAGGTAGATAGCTTCACTCATTTCGCTAATAAATATAATTAGTTAATGTTCGTTATTTCATGAGACAACAAGGAACTATAGCAGAACAGATCTTACTCATACTAACTACATGACTACTGTTATAGACCAATCATGCTACATACTATATAATTCAATTAAATAATGGAGGACATACACACATGCACGCACACACATAATTTAGTCCACATCTATTTGCTCACCTTGATGTCTTCAATCCATTTCTTGTGGGAGTCCACAGGGTCACAAGACAGCAGCGATGACCTTGATTTTTCTCTTTGCAAATTCTGGGACGAGTTTGGCCACAGTTCCCAGCTCAGTGGTGCACATTGAAGTCAGCAGGATGAGAAAACAGCACGCCCCAACTAAACAAATTAAGCTTTAATTAAAGCATAAAGTAGTACAACAGCTACTCCTAGCATACCCATCCTCGAAGTAATCGTATATTTTTAGCTTTCCTTCACTGGTGTCAACATCCAAGTTTGGAAAAGTGTCTCCAAAGTTTAAAGGAATGGTGGTATTACTCCCTTGCTATCACCTGCTCCAAATAAACTTCCACTACGTACAGCACGGTGCCAGCAACAAGCTGTTTTTGTTGTTGTTACGTTGGCCTTGGTTACAGTGTCTCATTTTCTGCTTCAAGGTTGTTTGTAGTACGCTAATTGTTGCTCCACCAACCTATCTATAGTTCTATCCAAGTAACTAGTTCAATATTGCAGCATCTTAAGAAATATACTAATAAAAAATCAAATCCCATTTTCATCCATGTTCATTTGGGTTAGACATGATGAGTACACCAGGTTATTGATGGGACACCTCAGTAAAAGCCCTGCATCCGTTGTTTGTTCATCACTCCAGCAGTTTGTCCTTGAATGGCTTGATGCATTCTCTTAGTTTGGGATTTCCTTCTGGTGACCCTAGCTATGATACGGTCTGAAACAGTTCACTGAAAGTGTTTTTGCTATTTTCCATTAAAAAAAAAAGAAAAAAGAAATTCGCATCAGTGCCTTACAATTCGACAACATGAGCCTAAAAAACAGAAATGAAGCGCTTATTAAAGAAAAGGATAAGATTGAGGACGAGATGACACAAATGGGAGCTAAAATGGTTGAATTCCTTATTAAAGAAAATGAAAGGCTGGAGGAGGAAATGGTACAAATGGGGATTGAAAGAGTTTAATTCCTTTCCAAGCAAAATGAGATACTGGAGGAGGAGAAGCAAGAATTGGATGCTAGACTCCAGTTGGTGGAACAGTCTTCAATGGAGACAAGCAGAATAATATATGATAAAATTGTGGAGTTTCCCGGCTACTTGGAGGCGCTGTATCGAGTAAATATTGAATTGATTTACGTTGTAATTATATTAATATTAATTGTTTTTGTGTGTGCAGTTTACAAGTATGCTTAATGTACTCTCTATACCATGTATGAACTTAGCGCTAATTAATACACCAAAGTTTGTTGCTGTAAACAGTTATTAAGTTTTGTCTTAATAGCTGTGTGTGGTGTTTATGTTTACATGAATCCAGTTCATTACAGCGTGTCTTGAATACTCGATCACTTTCATTCTTCATCCACTTGTTAAACAGACACTCAACATTAGGTGATTGTTATTTATTCCCCGAAAATATTTATCTATAATAATGAAAGAAAACCAATGAAGTCTTGTATTTAATCAGTGCTCCTTGCCTTATAGCTAGTGTTTGGAAATAGTAGTCGTTGAAGTAATTTCTACAGGGGTTGTGATACCCTAGGGCCATTTAAACTCATTTCACTTCCACTTGGTAATTCCTTTCTTAACTCATCACGTATGTATTATGCTTACACACACATGCATTCTCACTTAAACATAATCATGATTTGAACAGTCACTTGCACAAACATAGCCAGTCACGTAAAAACTTCAAACGCAGACAACAAACAAAAGTGGGTGGGTAGAAAGGAGGGGAGGGGCATCCCAAATCAATTTTTTTTATTGATGTACAACATAAAATAGCAAAAAAGTGGGGGAGAAGGGCTTCCCCCCTCCTCCCCTTGCTTTCCTGTGTCTCCCTCCTTGAAAGTAGGTACATGTATTCATACATACATAAACAGTCATCATATAAAAATACAAAATCAGCGGTATTGGAATGGGAACAGCCGTGCGGCCATGGCTGCACCAATATTTTAACTAAAGAGGGCATTTCTAATGGTTGTCAAACTTGAGCAGTCGAAATGATGTTTAGGAAACTTCATACCAGCCTGGTCCTTCATTTACTATTTTTAAGTGATCTTTTGGGAAAACAAATGTAATTTAGTTGAAAATGGCATTTTTTTTGCACTACTAGAAGTCTTCCCATTTAGTTATTAGCCACACACACTTGAAAATGTTTGAAGAGAATAAAGCTATAGTGACTGTCACAAAAAGCAGGCATTTGTAAGTTTTAAGGTTTTGTGATTTTGTTGTGTTTGCTTTATATGTCCAAGTAGACAATTGATACACTCAACATAATAGCTATAATTATAATTTAACATTATTTGACATGAACCTATTGATTGTTTATAAAAATCATTTGCTTTGTAATACAACAAAAATGGCTTGTACTGAGAATGGTTTAGTGTGAACAGTGGAAACTGATCACTTATATAAATGAGTGGGTGTGGTTATAATGGCCGCACCAATTCGATCTGGCTTTTTACTCCTCTGAAAACAATGTATCAAGTACAAACATTATACCAAATACAAGAAACATAAAAACAGAACCTTCTCTCCCTGTCCCACTCTATGTCATCTTTAGTCCTGGGAGTCCAATAATGAAATATCTTGGTCATCTTCTACTGTTCTCTCAGTTGATAGATTCTTTGATTATGCTTTACTGCTTAAATTCTCTTCCATATAAATTTTGAGCTAATTATCCTTCTTCTTTATTTGTTAGCTAAGTATGTCCTCTCACTCACATGTCATAGCAGCTTTATCGCGATAGACAGGCAATGTGGTGACATTGAGTAGATTAAAGGCATTGTTGTTCCAGTTACTTGTAGAAAGAGAAGTTCTAATGCAGAAATGGCTCTTTATTAGCAAAGCTGAGTGCAGATAGACTGTGTTAAGTTTAGCAACACCAGATCAACACCGGTAGTTACTTTTAAAATTTCATTGAATAAAACATAAAGACATTTTCTTGAGACTAGCTAGAAGCTTTGAAATGAACAAGAAGTCAAAATTGCTTTGCAAACTTGAGATATCGGAAAAAATACTACAGTCAGCACAAATGAGTGGATATCCAAACTGAACTCTAGTCGATAAGCAATAAGAGTGAACTACCAGCAACTCGGAGTCATTTAAGTGAGCATGTCAGAAAAATGAACAACGAAAGTAGATATTATGCACCAGCTGATATTTTATACTAATGTTCTTTTATACATAAAGCAGTTAATCTCTGATTGCATAGAAAATTTCTGAGAGAGAGAGTACTTACCAGATGCACGTTATGTCCTAGCTAATACTCTACTTTCTCTTCATTTGGTATCTGGCTCATAGTAGCTGGGCTGATTTAGCTTTGGAAAATGACCACTTTGGTAAATAAACTTGTGGTAAAATTGGCAATAACATAATACGCACGACCATTTCCTATTCAATATTCCACCCCCAAAATCAATTTCTAATAAACGCTGCTCTTTTCGCATTTCGAAGTTGTCCTCTTCCGCTGCTGCTGGCAGCGGGGCTCGGGCCGCTGCGTCTGATGGTGCCTAACTCAAACTGCATTTAGAACTGTAAACAACTAGTCTGGCGCAGCCAGACCCTTTACCTAACCGCTACGCAGAGAAAGCGTAGCGGTTAGGTAAAGGGTCTGGCTGTGCCAGACTAGTAAACAACAAGAATGGCACAATTTACAATTGAGATGGGAAGGCATCAGCTAGAAATCAATCAATTGCTTGCTAAAAACAGGCAGTTACAATCAGAAAATTTGCAACTTCATTCACAAATAAAAGGGCTGAAGGCTGAAAAACTTGAACTGGTAGGTAACAACGACTTTCTTACGAAGAAAAGAGAACAATTGGAAAATGAAATTCTAGTAATGGGAGGTGAAATGAACGCTATGGAAGATGAAATGCAGGTGTTCAAAGTGCGGAAGCAAAGTCTTGATGAAAGTTATCAAAAGCAGAAAAATGAGATTATCAAGGCCAATAAAGAGCATCTGGACAAAATGATGGCCATAATGGGAGAGAAAGTTGAGCTGACACAAGCACATGCACGAGAACTTGAAGAATATTATCAAAGGAGGGAGGCAGAGAGAAAGCACGAACATGAACAACTCCTAAAGAGCTACCAAAAGCTCAGTAGTGATTACGAATTGGACATGAACCTGTTTCAACAATGTAATGAAGATAGGAGCTCCCTTGCAGCTGATAAGAAGAGTCTCCAATCAATAGTCAGTGCTCAGTTAGAAGAAAGAAAAGTGCTTCAAAATGACTTGTCACTTCTTCAGAGAGATTTGGATAGATCTAATGAAGCGTATAGACAGTGTGTGGAACACATTGAGCACTGGACTAGTACTACAAATGTGAAGGAATCAATTAATCAATCAACTAATTATTCTGTAAGTTTACATCTGTGAAGAATAATTTAAATTGTTCAGTTCTACCTCTTGGGCAAAAACAACAACAACAAAAAACAAAAAAAGAAACACCACCACAATAACACAACAGCAAAACTCGGCATATGCTCTGCAGTTCTGTTGCCTGCAACTTTGATCTTAAAAAAGCCTGTGAAAGAGAGAGGATACACGTATCTGATAAACATTGTCTTTTAAATGACATCACATTCAGCCTCCATCTATCAGTGCAAATGAGTTAGTTACATTTATGTTATCGCGTTCATTGATAGGGCTTATAACTTAAAAAGTGCTTATCAAGCACTTTGAATTTATGGGCTTAATACAAGCCCAAGCACAAGTGATTTATTTACAAAAGTGCTTGAAAGCATCATCAAGCACTTCAAAGAGAGTGCTTAAAGTACTTATAAGCAAAGCACAAGCACTAAGTGCTTGAACCCATGCCTGCTAGGATTTCCTGCAATTATTACACTCAGGATGCCTCAATGACAGCAGATTTCATTTGTGTTTATAGAATAAAATCAGTCAGGAGGACTTGGACTGTGATGATTCGTTTGGGAGTCCATTAGTGAATCCAGACAAATTGAAGATGAAATCTACAAAGAAATGTAAATCAGCAAAAGGTAATGTGGAATGGACATTTTTTAAAGTTATCAAAATGTATATAAGACCTAATGGAGCATTCACATCCTGCCAGGGCTGTCCTTACTCAACAAAAAAGCTGTGGGGTTATTGCTCGCAGATGCCCAGGATTTTGTAAGAGACCGTACAATTTAAGGCCACACGCACTTCACCCAATGACTGTCACAAATAGAGTTAATTAGTTAATTATTATAATGAAAAATAAAGGAGTCACGCAAGAAACAAGAGTGAAAACGCTAATGCAATAAAGATAACTGAGATAGAAAAAATATCTCACTGATCACACGGACTTATGCTTTGTTTGTTGCTAGTACCTCTGCACAAACTGGAAGCCATTGTTCTATAAATAAAGAAACTGCAATTGAAGTAAGATGTGCATGCATTAATGATTAATACCTTATCAGTATTGCCATTGAGCTGTTTGGTTGACTGTTCAGTTGCCTAATCCATTTGTTACTCAGGGGTTCGTAACTCTGAGGCCCACGATAGTATACGCCCATGAATACAACACACAGAAAAGATTGAGTATCGTTACCAATAAGTTATGTTTAATTATGACATTTTATATTCTTATTTTCAAGGTTAAAATTCTATAAATACTGCTTTTATACCCACAACTTGGTGGTGGTGTTGTTTTGGCTGAAGCACAAGTCTAACTGCCCTTCTCAATGCTGCTGGTTTGACTGACAACTGGATCCAACTTTGCTGACATAGATCTTGAACTGGATAAGTAGATAGAGTGTGGACTCCATTGCTACCTCAACTGCTCATATCGCCTGGCCAAATGCCATCCGTACAATATTAATTCCCGGTAGCTTGAACTGTGGTGATCAATATAGAGCATGCCCTTGAATAGACCACGCACTATTTGAAGGCTTGAACATGCCACAGTCTACTTGATGAAACATGATATTTAATCTTAACTCAATGTTTTGACTTCTTGGAAGTTATTCTCAGGGGTCAGTAAGGTCAAACTCTCCATGGCGATTTTATTAACAAAATGTAAATAATTTGTGGGCATCTTTATATCTTGCGGGGTGACTTGCACAAGCATAGACAGCTAACATCCAGGAATCCCTTATCATTATGTGTCTATTAAATTCTGGTTTTCTGTTGTTGTTGTTGTTGTTGTTTTCGATGTGTAAAGCTTGTTTTACCTTTAACTCACAATTTTTAGTGCCCTCTTCTTTCCTCTTCCGATGTAACTGCCAAGCATGTTCAGCAATGGCTGAAACCTTCTTGCCACCTGTCTTGCAAGCATCCTGATGTTATTTCACTCCTTGCTCAAGCCTTCTTAGATATTTCACCTATATTATATACTGTACCACAGCTGCAGGGTATACTATACACTGTGGATGATTCAGTGTGTATGAATATAGTATTTTCACTTCAGTAAAATAGTAAGAATTAAGCCCTTCTTTTTCTCAGTGTCTGTGGAGTCTAAAGAAGGTAACTCTTTTGTGTAGCTTTGTTTCTTCTTTTTTCAAGTTTTCACTCAGATTTGTGACCCTCCTGGCTCTTTCATTCTAACACGCGGCAAGTGACCTAAATGTCTTATACAGTGAGGATTAAATTGTGGAGTAAATTGTCGATATGCACAAGCACATACACACAGTCACACACACACACAAACACACACACACACACACAAAAAAAATCCCACACACATGTAAAAAAAAAAAAAAAAATAACTGAGGGATATTTATGTGTCCAATAACCAGGGAAAAATTTTTTTTTTTGTTTGGTTAAAGTCCAAGCAGGCTGCTTTGGACAGATTCTGATTATTTGACTCTGCTGTTTATAAAACAGGAATCAATGCTTTCTTTTCTCTTGTATATCTAGCTAAAGACAAGGAACTACCAGAGGACAAACTGTTTGAGTCAGATGATGAGGAGGATGAGTTATATCGTGAGTGCACAGAAAAATAATTTGACGAACAATTCTTAAATATTGTTAAATCAAAATAGAGCAATCGGATTCTTATGGATTATTTGAATTGAGTGATGAGGACAAGTACTACAGCATTAATGACAAGAATGACAAAGAAGAGAATTGCTTGTTTTCATCGAGTAGTGGTAATTTTTGTTGTGTTTTGTTAAATTAACTAATAGGAGTTGCACTAGTTCAGCAATAGCAAACACGAAATAGCGTAAGTACTCAATATTGGCATAACTTTACACCTCAAAACACAACTTGCTAACTAAATGACTTTAAAAGTTATTGTGTAGAATACTAGATAGTTTTGTATTACTTACTTTTTTGTGTAGGACTGTGGGGAAAGCGGTCGGGCTCTAATTATCAACTACGACCATCAAATATCAACCCACCGTTGAGTCCAATACTCTAATTACTTACAGACAAACAAAGATTCCAGCATAGCTCCTCACATTGTAAAACTATGCTATTTTACAAGCACTACTATTAACATCCTCTGAACAAAATACAAACAATAGCAAGCTAGAGTCATAATTGAGGTTTTAGTGGCTTGAATTTCCAATTTTATTAGTTAAATTCTTCCACTCTGACATAATTCCCTGCGTTAGAAATATCTTCTCATTAAAAACTTTCCTGCATTTTAGCTCCTTTTATTCTTTTGTAATTTACTTCGGATGATAGTCTCCACTTATGACACCCTTTACCAAATGTATTCAATATTATTCTTGTGTATTATTTTTTTTGTTGTGGCGAAGTTTTTGTTTCTTACTGGAGCAGTTGTAACTATATAGCCTACAAGGTAGCTAGTTAACAAACTGAGTATTTTCCTGTTTTCTAATAGCTATTGGACTGAAAGCTGAACACTAAAGCCCTCGGCTATCTGAAGAAGTTAAAAAGCTTGCCAATATGACTTACACACTTTAGCTCCTTAGTGCCTCTGAATGGTTGTGGTAAGTTTACTAAAATCTGAGCAGTTATGCTGGTTATTACTGGGACGATATTAGAAGTAGGTAAGGTCAATTATAAATGTCGGTCCATAATTGAGGACTTATGCTAATAGCCAAATTAATTGTATTACATTGATGGGAAAATTTTAAGATGATGACTTCTCTATTTGCTTACTCTCTATATCTTTATTTCAGCGTTAAAAACACAGAGACCAAAGTCTTCTAAATTAAAAAAGCTGAAGATGGGACCATTAGATGACGACGATGACATAAGTTCAACGTTTCTTCAGTCAGCTAGTGCTGGTAATTTTTTGTTGGATAAAATACTAACCAAGACCTTATGAAGTTGTTGTTATTAACTTCATGCGAGATCATACTCTATCTTAAGGATAAAAAAAAACTGACTAATAGAAGAATTAGAAACTGAGGACAAGAAGTTCTTATTTAAATGAGATTTTCAAGAGAGCAAGGACCTTTTCTTTACCACAAGCACATGAGAGTATCATAGCAACATTTTGATATAGAATTGATATAATACATGAAAACTTAATTTGAGTGGATTATATTTTATATTGAAATGGAGTCCAAAGAATTTTTGACCAGAGTCGTGATTCTGTTTATTGAAAACTTTTAGATTGGGAAGTTTGTAGTTTCTTCCTTTCACCTTATCAAGCTTAATTAGTATATTATTTGATGTTTTTTGCATACATAAGCTATTGGTTAATAAAACATTTTTATCTAATTTTGTTTTTACATAATCAGTTGAATAAACTGCTCTCTCTTTATATCTACCAACAATAATTGGCTACATTGAACCTAATAGCAAATTATGTATCATTTTCCCTTCTCAAATCATTTTATTATGCACACATTTCAAAGGTCTTTCAAGACCAGTAAGCAAGTATGAACCACTGTTTTCTGATGATGATGATGATGATGATGACTGGTTGAAAGCTCCGCCTAAAGTGCCTTCTACTAAAAGCAAAAATGACAAGAAAGCAAAAACGATCTCGGGTACAATTGTATATAACAATATGAGAGTTTCAGCTTGTATAGCTATACAAATAAAAATTGCCCCCACTAACTTCATTTTGAAATTGTATCCTGTTAAAATTATTTAAAGGCTACTGGCAAATAGCGTAACAGAATTACTGAGAGGGAGGTTCCATTTGAGGAAGAACGAGCTAGTGTGACTCAAATTAGTAGCTATGACAACCCATACCCATTCATTTATATATTGATTATAAATGAAATATTCATGATTGAGAAAAATAGGCTGAAGTTTTATAATTATCATAATTTGTATAACTGAAGATAGATGAGGAAACAGCTGTAGAATATTAAATAAGGTAGAACACATGCAACACAAATGTGAGATAGTATAACGGACTATCTCCAGAAAGAATAGGGAAAAAAAAAAAAAAATTTTTTTTTTAATTCTTCCTCTATAAGCTCTGAAAATATTACTTAGAATCAATTGCTGCAAATTATGGGATTAATTGTTTTACCAAATAGGCTTGTTAAAAACCATTGTTTGTTTTTACAAGTTAAATTCTGTTAACATCATTGGTCCCACAGCATGAAGTCGTAGGTTTTTATTTAAAATGCGATTTCAAATACTTGTTGTTGTTTTTCGTTTGTTTGCTTTTTTCTCCTTTCAATTTTCTGAGGGTGCTTGACTGAACCCTTTGAACCCCGTCTGGCTGTGCTACTGAATAATAGGACCTCAAGCCAGTGCTGCAAATATTCTTTCATCAGTCTGTGATGTACCCCCCCCCCCCCAAAAAAAAATATCCAACATGATTGAGAAGTGTTGTTAATTTTTTTCAAATGCTTATTGGAACATTTTGTGGTAAATTGTGAGTGTCCTTGAGAGCTGATAAAGGATGGAGGCGAATAAAGATATTTCAGTGCTATTCAATCTAATATTCACTTCGACTTTAAGTGCTGCAAAATATTATACTGGAGCTTCAAGAAAACTAGAAGTGAGAAACTACAAAATGCATAAAAAAAATCTTAGCTACTTAGTGTGAATGTTAGATCAATTTTATCCATCTGCTTTTTTAGGTTGGCTGTTTCTTGATTATGCCTCATTACTCAGAAATGTAATGATTGTGGTGAAATTCTTCTTACTTATTTGATATGCTGCTTGGCTAGCTAGCTTCCCATTTCTGCTGAACTAGTTATTTTATGTTTCAATGAAAACATGCTTTTAGTTTTAGTCTAAGTCTTGTTATTTTATGCTGGTCTTTTTGGCCTTGCATTTAGTAATAGTTGCTCTACCATTTAGACTAAGTTATTACTGCTGTTTTATAGCACATCTGCTTATAATTGTAACACTGTTTTTATATATATAATATATACCTATATTACTTGTTATTTCTATGTTTACAACTCGTTAATTTTCCTATGCTGATATATATGCACTTGTATCCTATTATTGTAGAGAGTAGCCATTTTTATTATATATGTGCATTTTGCAGGTCATCCCACCCATTCCCACTAGCAGTGGCTCTCCAACGACTCTCTCGCAGGAAATGATCACATCATTTTGAATTGTACTGTTTAATTTTTTTTTGTGTCATTCATTTTTAGTTGTTGTTTTTTTGTGCTCAGACATGCAGATTCCTTTTTTCCCCCAAGCTTTTTGTGAGATGAAAGGACTATAAAAATAGCCATTGGTAGCTATAAGTAGAAGCTTGAGTTGGTAATTTAACCCAATCTATAATGGCATGCTTGTAACTAGTAGTATTAGTTAACTGCCAAATAACATTAGTATAAATATTGTGATTTGCCAAATTTCTGAGAAGCCATAAAGGGTTGGAGCAAAAGCTAATCAAACAAATTGAAGTCCCTTTACTTTGTCAGAATTTTTTTGTTTTGGCTTAGTTCCTGAAAACGTCTATTTTCTCGTCTTTATCATAGGAGCATAAATAGCTACTTTCTTGCAGCCTACAGTTGTTTTGCTTTATGTGGAGTAGTTTACTAGGTGCTTGAATTGGTGAGTTTCATAATAATAATAATAATAACAGTGTGTGATGAGTAGGTACCATTTTTCTAATCACTCTACTTTAGTATATATATACAGTGGAACCCCTCTACAAAGGACTCCAAAAAGCAACGTGACTCTCAACAACAGCCAACATGAATGGAACAAAATGATCTTCACAATAGAAAAATCTCTTAAAGAAGCCAACCTCTCTACAAGGGTCAAAATATTTTTCCCCATGGGTGGCCTTTGTAGAGAGGTTTGGATACTAGTTCTAGAAATATACGGCTTCCATCCATAGAAACTCAATCTAGTACAATTACATTGTTCTCAATCTAAAATATCATTTTCAGCAGCATTTCTACAGATAATACACTAAACACTACAGTTTCTACAGCTAAAGGGATAAAATCTACAGTTCAATAGTTTGTAGGGTAAAGGAGTTCAGAATAGTTCTAATTTGCTGCTTCTCCTCGAATGTCTTCAAAAGGACCACATGCCTTTGATTCCTGGTTCCAGCCTCCAGTCTGGGTGGACCACAAACCAGCCCCCAGGCTCGGGACACTGGGAAAAAATGGATCCAGGAAGCGGATCAACGTTCATGAACTTCTTGGCCTGCCTGTTGTAGACAAGGGGCAAGGTGTTCATTTCGGCAGACGGAGGCGGGGCAGTGTTGGGGGGGATGATCCCATTGGCCCCTTTCATTCCATGGAAAATGCTGGCATTCCCCTTTACAGACAAGGAAGGGAACTGGTGCTGCTTCACAGGCTTCTGCTTCTTGGGAAGTGGAGTGTTCACCTTGTTCTTGCGTTCACACGGAGGGAGCTTGGAGCCCACTTTGGTGTTCTTCTCCTTGTCCACATTCACCTTCTCAAGCAAAGTGCTGTCTGGAAGGTTGTGATTTTTGTCTTTGATTGGAGGCAAGGTAGGCATTGGAAGAGAAGTGGTCTTAGGGTCTAGGAATACAATGAAATATACAATAGTAAACCACTAAAACTAACAATGAGACTCTCCTTACCCACAAGTGCTTCAATCCACTTCTGCTTTCCATAGCTATGTAGGGGACTGCCCACCTTCTAAATAGACAGAAAAAGCATCTTATAATTAGTAGGGACCTTATGGTCAAGAGGATAAAAAATAACTCATGCAATACATAATGTAATGAATGAGTGAAACAGGAAGTATATTACTATTTTATACAAACTGAGAATGAATAGACAGCTTGTGGAGAACTGAGCAATGTCATAAGTAGAAAGGCCTCAGCAGATTATGGTTATTATAAGAACCAAGCAAATGTTTACAAAATTCACGGTATAATTTGTGCTCCTGTGTAGTTTACATTCAACTGAGATTGTCGTGAATTTATTTGGACCACTGACAGTGAGAGAGAGACTGTAAGAATAATCATGAACAGATGCCTACCGAACATGTGATGTTTGTCTTTCAGTATTTCAAAAGCAATTGACTTGGTTGAGCTTATTTTAAACACTGGGAAGGTTGAATTACCAACAACCATCACAGAGTCTAAACTAATTTCTCTTATCTAATTGACTGAACTAGAAACCAAAATTAATACGTCAAGTTTATTTAAAATATTGTATGCATTTATAAAATGCATACTTATCAAAAGACTAACATTATCTTACCAATGGTCTAGAGATAGGCTCCCTCTTCACCACAACAATTTCTTTCCCAGTGGCCTGTAAGAATGAATGACAGATCATAGGCATGTACCAGGAAACCAATTGAGTGCTAATCACACTTGTCAACTTTTTTGTTGCCATGGCAGCTAATCAACAGCAATCTAAATTCATACAGACCTTAACTCAAGAAATACTCATTTATTTGTCAACAAACACTTAAACAAAAAAAAAAATTTTTTGCAAGAAATATTAACACTGAGACTGTTTATCATCCATATCCTTGCAATGGTTAAATTGATGCTTACCTCAGGCTCCTTCTTGGCTTTGACCAATGGAGACTCCACAAAACCACATCGCCTGCAGCCGTGGCGAGGGGGTTTGCTGGCTGCAGCATCTGGCCCCTTTCTCTCTCTCTCCATCCATCCCGTTCCAACCTCCTTCTTGCCTCCAATGGCTCCATCTTCAGTCTTGGATGCCATATTACGGCTGCAGATGCGGCAAACAGGACGGCAGTGGGAGCAGAGTGAAGCCTCGCTGGAGTACACTGAGCTAGCACTGGTGAGAGAAGACCCACGAGAGATAGCAGCTTGGAGCTTGCTGGGAGTGGTGAGGGGAGTGGCTTGTCTGTTGCCAATGTCTGGAAGAAAAGGCTTCTTCCCTTCCATGGATTTTAAGGGCCTGTTGCCTGGAGCTTTGTCCATCTTTACCAGGTTTCTTGGAACTTGCAGTATTGTTGCTCAGGAGTTTTGAAGTAAATCTGGCTCAGAAAACGCTGCAATTCCTAGAAAGAAGATTCAACCCGCTCCTCCGCTGCGTAAATAAGCCCGAGGGTAGTTTGAGTGTTATATAGCACCTCATCTGGGTCATTACCACCATTTGAGCTGCCTTGGAAACAGAGGAAAGTGACAATAGAAGCTGAAAAAGTTTCACCTCGCTCGAGCGCGCTTTACCCGCGCATCTCTTTTTTTCGTCATCCGGTAGTTTTGTGGGTGGGGCTAATTTTGCATAAACGCCCGGGATCTCTAGCTCCGAGCGGCGGTAAACTATACTGAACGGTGAGGAACGAAACACTACGGAAAGACTAAGGTACTATAGCGGGATGAACGCTCACTTGATTTGCTACTACCTCAAGGCGTAAACAATGAGCCGCAGAAAAATGGCTGCTGATCTGGACGTATTTCAAGGCCCTTCATCCCAGGTGAGCTTGGGGCGGATGGCCTCTTTGGCTAGTCAGCTGACGAGAGGGTGGAAGAAAAGATTGCCCTCTGCACAATAGAGCATTCTGGTATCAGTGATTGGCTAGTTGTTCCATGTATTTTAGCTTGTTAGGCTTGGTACCAGCCTGGATGCATAGCTAAGACGAATAAACAGCAGCACATTTTCATAACAATTTTTACATGAAGAAACTGTAGCTAACTCAAGTGAAACTGATAGGGACAGAGAACTGGTAGGGAGACCAACAAGCTCCTTTTTTTGTAGTTCTGGTGTACCTTATAATCACACACAGCCTCCATTGTTTTGTGGATTAGCTGTAATAACTTGTTTGCATGTGTGAATGCTGAACTTGATGGGCTGGGTTAGTCTCGTTAACCAGCCGTTCTCGGAGAACGTCTGGTAGCATTTGCCAGGTTTCCTTGAAATGCTGGAATGCAATTAATTTCGTTTTTTTTTTTTACATCATAGACCTACGCGATACCTACTGAGGACAGCATCGCGAAATAAAGTGCAATAAGTGTAGAGTTCAGTAAATGTGGTCGACGCGTAAGAGTGACGTTTACGTAACTGTGGTCGCTTAATTGGTTGTCCCAACATTCCGGGACAATTTCACGAAAACCTGGAGAAAGTTACCAGACGTTCTCATTCCCCAGTGCCACGCCCCTTTACACGCGGAGAACAGCTGGTTCACGAGACTAGGGCTATATACGTAGTTTGCTAGACCCACTGCAAGTGTGCTAGAAATAAAGAACACTGTACAACTAATAGAGACTGTGTGACAAATACATTCCGCTGTGCATGAATGGTCATGTATTCTGTTCTATGAAGCTGTTACTAGGTGTTGTTATGTGTATAAAATATAGTCCCACCACAAATTGCCTCTGCTTATACATAGCACAGAATAGCAGGCGGGGAACTACATATCTAGCTAGATGGAAGAGTCTCAAGTACTAACTACCTCCTTCTCTCTCACACACATATGCACACACACACACACACACACATGTATAGACACATGCACTCACACTTCTCTCCCTCCCTCTCTCCAAGGTTTGTAAACCTGCCGTTAGCCTGATCAAAGAAACGTCAGCCAAAATGCCAGGAGTATCAGATCAATTTATGGAGTGTCATATTAAACTGTTCATTGCAGTTAAAGCGATCCAAGCACTTTGTATCAAACGATCAATTTGATTTGCAACCACTTTCACTGCCAAAGGATTGCCTAAGCATGCACTAGCTAGGAGTTTATAAGCTTTTTTTAATTTTTTTTCAAAAATTGTTCATATATATGCTACTCGAGTTCCGAAATTTATTCTTTTTGGTCCTTGTGTAACTTGACCATTGGTAAGCGAGAGAATTCCTTCTCCATGACAGCTTATCCTGCAGTGTAGCTAGAAGCACTCAGTGTGAGTGTGTGAGTGAGTTTGGACAGACATGAGGTGATTTAATCAATGGGTGCCACATGCCTTGTGTATTTACTTCCCCTTGTTGGCCCAAGACGCAGTTATTTTGTTTAAACAACATATTCCGATCTTTCTCTTTGTTTGGCAGTCAGCGGTGGACCAACTGAAGCTGAACTAGCTTCCACGTGTGCTTGTGTGTGTGTGTGTGTGTGTGTATACTGGGAATAACTATGGGTTATACGGATGCAGCTTTATATCATTGATATATATATATATATATATATATATATATACTTGTACTATATGCTATACAATTATAGTATATATAATATGTATACTGCACATAGTATATATAAGGTATAATACTGTATATAGTATATAATATTACTGTATATACTATATATTACTTAATATATGCACATTACAAGTGCATTGCAAGGATACAATCGCAAAGTTTATAATCGCATGTGCTTCACCAAAGTTACAGCGTGTGCTTATTGATTTACGGAGCTAAACCATTAGATTACATTGTACTTAACGGGTAATTATAAAAGTGCATAGCTATCACCAATATTTCTATTGTGGTATTCTCTAGTAATGTCAAATACTCTCATGTTTTGTCCAAAGTTCCTTACTTCCTGTCCCACCCACTTTCCTAGCCCCCCTCCCCCACTTCCCCCTCCGAATGTTTGTAAGATGTGTCTCAAGTATTGTGCACAATTCGAGAAGATGTGCGAGGAATGTGACAGTATGTGGTTAATCAATTACGTTCCGCCCAGCAACACTACGTGTGAATTGTCATGCAGTGGGGGTGTGACCCACTGGGACGTAACTGTGTCGGCAAAGGTTATTGCATCACCAGTATAAACAATACCGTATGCAATTAGCTAATAATAGTGGATGCACCAGTATAAACAATACCGTATGCAATTAGCTAATAATAGTGGATGATGATGAGATATGAAGTTTGTAGTTATAAAAAACTACTTGTTTACTTGTTTGTTTGCTGTGACGCTAATTTAGTAAAGAATCTCTCAGTTTTTGAGTACAAGTGCGAAGTTAATACACACACACACAAACACACACACAAGCACACACATACTGTACTAGGTAGCTATTATTGGGTGGTCAAGTTAACAGACACCTACTTCTAAATTAAGTGAACTAGTGCCTTTTGAATTAGAAGGACGGGTTCAATACAGAGCAAAAATGTAATTTCTTTTGGGCTACGACTAACCCCATGGCTATGGCTATTGTAATAGGGCAGCCATGAGTTTTGGTGGGCCACCTGCACATCTGAAACTACAACTCTGCTTCTTTTGTGTAATGTGGAGAGGTCCCATTTTAAATGTAAGTTTGAAGCAGTATCACTGAAACCTTTCTATCTTCATAGTTTTTTCAAAGAAATGGAAGACTTCGATACATACACAAATATACAATAGCCCACTGACTTACCTTTCAACACCCACTCACTATACCACACCCTCTTATGCCACACCCACTGTGTCACACCCTCTTTGCCAAACTCACTATATTAGCTCCGCTTTGCCACACCCTCTTTGTCATGCCGATGATCCTTAAAGTGAATATGTCATCTCCAGTAATGTTGTAACCGCCCCCATTTGTTGATTCTCTCAGGCATCGATAGCCCTACAAATTGTAAGTATACAGATACTGATGATATGTTCAGCCTAAACAAACACACATACTACAGCATGAATATATTTGCAATTCCTACTACACAGCACCAATAGTGATGCTAGGCACAGTCTAAATTGGAAGGTTATTCCAAACTTAGCTTTCATGCAATCTGTGGCACTAATATGGTGGGTTTGATGATGTAAAGGAGTCATTTGTCAAGACTGTTTAGCTCAAATGAGTAGCAAATACGCTGTATTGGTCACGGCAGTAGTGAGTTATGAGCTTCCTCTTAGCCAATGCACGATCTATCCAAGTATATAAGACAGACTGTGGTGTAGGAAGAAGTTTCAGTATGGGGGGGGGGGGGGGGGGGGGGGGGGGGTGGCCCCAGGGCATAGATGTGTAGTTTGCCAATATGGGAGGGCTCCAGCCTCCAGAGCCCCTTTCCTATGTCACTGCTAGATCATAAGTGTACAAGTTGCATTGATGAGTACATAAAGTGTTCTGTTCATGCATTTGTGTGTGCGTGTGTTGGATGATTCATCCCCAAGGTGCCGGCACTTTACAAGGCGTTGGTCCTCAGCTTGTCACCTTACCAATCAATACGAAGAACCTGTCGGCAGTTCCAAAGTACATACTAAAAAAAAAAAAAAGCAGCTGCTACAAGCATACCAGATTGATGCTTGCTTTGTTGAGATTCTGAATCCACTGAGAAGTCTTACATCAATATAGTGACTATAACCTCCAAAAATGTGACAAAGTGGGATGGTGATGTAGCTAAACAGATACTTCTCGAACATAAGATAAAATGATCTTATGCTGGCATTATGGTGCCGCTTCCTGAGTGTGTTGGTTCAAGACACTTGCTCTTTGCCCTTTCTCTTTTAATAGAGATAATCCTCATTTTACTTGGTAAATGTACATTTCTGAGCAATCTGTTTGAAGCCTTATTTCACTGGATAAAGCCATCTTGTCACATGACAACATCTTATGTAAACCAACACAAGAAGACACTTGTTGGCAAAGACATGCTCTAGGCTTTTGTTTCAGCTTGTAGCACTTTTAATTAACTAACAATTCAATTTAAACCAGATTTAGTTTGAAGTGCTTGTGAAAAGAAAAGATAGATGAATAATGAAGCAATAAGGTTTGCTGATTATTATTGTTGTTGTTGTTTATATATTTGTTGCTTTTGTTGTTTTAGGAGCTGGGTGAAGAGAAAGATGAGGGCGTGGTGTACCTAATGACCCTAAAGCGTGTGCGCTATGGCAGCCAAAGCACAGATTCTCCTACTGCTCATCTGCGGTGGATGTCTGAGAAGGTAGAGACATGTTGCCTTGCACGACATTACAATCTAATAAAACAGCTAGTCTGTATAGATACTTTGCAGTGGCGTAGGAAAATGGGGGGCTCCTGGGGTGGACCCCCCATAATTTTTTTTGGGTACAATCTAAAACTGATTTCTCACACAAACTCCAACAAACTTCACATCACATCCCCTGGAGCCCTCCTATATCAACACACCTTCCTACACCACTGCTTTGTGATTGTCTTTCAAAGCAGTTTGAAATTGCATTTTATCGTACTGCCAGGTTTTGAGCATGCTCACATCACCTGATTTTGCAATTGAAAGTCATAATTGTTTGGATTTTTAGCTACTCAGAGTTATTAAGGCATGGCATGATTTGCTTAGATCGTGCGGGTGTGGGAGTTTGACTATGTGCCTGTGGTGGCTGCACTGGCAATAAGTGGGTGTGAAGATTAACACCTATGTTAGTCTATCATCTTAGCCCCATATATGTCTCTTGTTTCTACTGCGCACGCTCTGTGGCTCATCGAGGAGGATTAGCCATAGAGGTGTGAGTATCTCAATCTGAAAGGCGTGAAGTTACTTATCCTCTTCCTTGTTTAGAGAAGATCTAACAGTCTCACTATTTCTGAAAGAAAACATGTGTATCAATCTGTGGTTTAATTAATTCCTTTTTATTATTTGGGGGGTGGGGTGGGGGGTGAGTGAGAGAGGGGAGGGGAGGGGGGGGGTTTAAACACGCATTCTTTTTTTTTTTTTTAATAGTCAACTTTTTAGAGGACTACGACATAACTTATGAAATGCTGAGTGGATAAGATAGATATACTATTAATATATAATATATTTTTTTGAAAAACTGGAAGTGACACGACTGGGGTTTTCCCCTTTATTCTTCCCAGGTACGAACTATCCGCGCTGGAACTCTGGACAAACTGGTTGAAGGATTAGCGCCCATGCCCGGGGTCATGGAGGTCAGCCAGGTCTATCGCACATGCTTCCTTTCCACCTATCGGTGCTTCGCCGACACAGGAAGTGTTGTCAACCTCATAGTCAACAGGTAAGTAAGTATACACACACAGTGGATGAGTAGGTTCTCGTGTGGAGTTAAGTTTTGAGGTGTGGGGAAGCCCAAGCAGTTTGAAATAACCAAGAGGTTGTTTGTAAACCCTGAGGGTATGCACTCCGAGGATGTCTGATGAAAGGGTTTCCTCTTAATTAGTTGGTTTGTGTGATCTCTTTGTGAGTCAGTGACCGCTTGGATGGTTTCTGTGAATCATAACGTCACGTTGCTATGAATCATTAAATACATAATCAAGAAGGGGAAATTACCACGATGGATAATTTTCTCAGTTAACGTCGGGTTAAGTTTATTTAAGCATCATTGGCCGTTAAAACTTGAGAAAATGTGCTATTATTGTAATTATTTCAGCCGAGAATGACAGAATCCAGGGAAATTACCCGACTTTATCGGTTTGCTGAGCTTGGTCGTGAGTCAGGCTTCTAGTCTTGTTGGATTAAAAGTTGCTTGAAGAGAGTGTGATATAGCTTGTGTACCTCCCTAGCTTATGATTCAAGTGAAGGCACCACAAGTTTGAAAATTTGCTTCATGTATAAAGTTTTAAGTGACTGAAAAATACAATCTCATTAAGAAATTATAAGTATGATTTTTAAATGTACTATCACTCGATACCAAAACAGTATACATTAAGGATGATACCAAATTAGAACATTCTCCTCAACTCCTAATCTAGTATATGTTGTCGTCTTCTTACAGCTAGACCTTTGAAAGTTAAATAATGAATGTTATGATTTCTTCCATTAGCAGTCCATAGTCACGTATTTTCATAACCAAATCTTCTTAATTATAATTTCTTCTTTGGTCTTAGCTGGCGTGATGACTAATCATCGCTGGACATGATTCTGTAATTAGTAATTATAATAGTTTCAGTGTTTGTGTTACTGTTTCATTTTCCTGCAAACACAAGGATAACTCAGCCTGTGATGCTACCCTGTGGGTGACCTCATAATTCATACGATAATCGTGATCAGTTTAAATCCACAAGTTTTTAAACCTATTACCAAATACAGTAGAACTTAGTTATCCAAACTCAACACTCCAATTAACTGAACAACTCAATATCTAATAGTAGTACGTGCAGACACAAGAATTGCTTGACCACGCCCCTCTCACCAGCGCTTTATAATACATATTCTGTGGTTTTCTATTGTGTGAATATTTTAGTTGTCTGAACACCTCTCGATCCCTAATTGTTCGGATAACTGAAGTCCTACTCTACATCCGTATACCTACCTTACACCCCAGTATAACTAATCATATATTATAGCTAGTATATGGATCAGTCTTAATCCTGTAAAGCATTGAGACACCTGGGTTTGGAATAGTCTGTGTTGTACATATCTTCTCAGTGAAGGAGAATGTGGTACGGTGTGGTTAGCCTGTAATTCACATGTTATGGTTGTGTGTGGCAGATATTCCACGCTAAAAGAAGATCCGAAAGATGACAAAAAGCAAAAGGAAGACAAAATAGTAGTCAGAAAGTAAGAGTGTGTTGTAATTTATTGAGCTGTTATCATAGTAATCCTTAGCTGTACATAGTAATCCTTAGCTACTAAATACTAGTTGTTTTCACTTCCGTAGTATCTGTAATAATGGTTCAAACGTTTCTGCTCCGCGGAGCCTTCATCATTAAACAGTGAGGGGAAAAAATATGTAGTGAAAATGGATCTTTATGAAGTAGTAATTCTTGCTAGACTAAGGAAACGTTTCGACTTTGAGAGGTTTTCATCAGTTGAAATAAGAACCAGTGAATTGTAATAGTTTGTATGAGTAATAGCACGGGTAACCATGCTATTCGGGATTAATAGTATGAGTAACACGATTGAAATAGCACGAGGCAAAGAGTGCTATTGATCCCTATTACGTTTATTCTCAAAGTCATTACGAAGTACATTTTTTTCGCTGTTATTTTAACTGATGGTAGTATAAAACTGAGGTTCATCACTCGCTAATAGTAGGCCAGCTTTAAAAAAAAATTATTTGCACTGTAGCTACACTGTATCGTTCACTTACTATCTCTGTATTTCAGGATTAGCTTCCTCTGGAACTTCGTTTTCAACCTATGGCTCCTCCTAACCTGTTGAAAAAATTCTGTTTAATACAGGTAGAACTTCAGCGCTAAAAAAGAGACATTGTCTCCAACTAGAATGTACTCAAACTGTACGTTTCCGAGGCTAAAGATGCACACGTGCACTATTTCACTTAGCTACTGTGGTATTTCACTTAGCTACTGTGGCATTTCACTTAGCTAATGTGGTATTTCACTTAGGTATGTGCTATTTCACTTTCCCAGTGCGATTTCAATTGAGCAGCGATTTTTTCCCATGCATTTTTGAATGGGTTATTTACTCACCGTATTATTAAATAAATAAATAATATAACATCTGCTCTTAACCATTATACATAGCAGATAGTTATGAAGTAAAGCCGTATGGAATAAGTGATTGTTAAAGTTCAGTCCAGTTTGGGACTCCTTCAAATTAAGCTAATTACCGTTATCAAAGTCGCTTTATCTTCCAGGGACATTTTAAATTTCCTTCGTCTGTGGCTGGACACGTACCCTCAGGACTTCACTGGCATTCGACCCAACCCACACTTGCAGAGACTGGACCCTTTACTGCAGGAGTCACCTGACCTCTTGAAGGCGTTGGCTTGCATCGAGGAAGTGGGACGGACAAAGTGCGCCAGTCCCAGCGGCAGTGGAGGTGGGTGGGTGTGGTTGTGGAAGTGGAGGGGGGTCAGTGGAACCTCTTAATTGCTGTGATTCCTTCGTGAGTAATAAATTGAGCTATATTTACTGCTAGAGAGTCAATGTGATCCAATTTGAACGAATAGTAAATGCATCTGTATGTGAAGTGTTTTGTTTTTTTTAGTTTAAAAAAAATGTATTTATTGTTGTGTGTATGTGTGTGTGTGTTACCAATACATTGTGAGAGTACAATGTCAGCACCTGAACTTGCAAGACAAGAGATGACGTGTAATGGAAGGAAAAATATTATTTATAAAGACGATCATGGAGTAATGACATTTCTTTTAAAAAAATCACTTCCTGTTCATGCGTCTTCTATTCCACATTAAAAGTGAATATATTGCTTCGATGGCAATGAAGTGGGCCATAGTAATCATGTGATATCTATCCCATAGCAACTGACTTCCCCCACCCCCCAAGTGCCTGACTGTTCATTTTGAAGTCTAAATTAACTTACTGAACATAGACACAACGAACCAGCCTAGAAAATTTGATGAGCTCAGTGAATATAATTGAGTTGAGTGTCTAGTACTAGACCTTGTTGTTGGTGAAGCTGTGGCTATGAAGTGGATGGAATTCTGAGCATGTGTTGAATCCATTACTGACAAGGCATGTTTTTAGCCAGCTAGGAATGAGTGGGCGGGGGGGGGGGGGGGGGGGAGGTGTGAGAGATATACTAGAGGTAATAGAATCTTCAATATCTAGTGTTCAGCGTAACTACTACTACTACTACTACTACTACTACTACTACTACTACTACTACAGCTACTTGTTTTCTATTCAGTTTCACTCTCTCAGGTTAATAATTTATAAAAAATAGATAGACAACGAAATCGAGGGATCTACCGCCCACAGAACCTCGAGGGTTGTGGGCTGTACCGTCCCGAGCTTAGCAAGGGCGATACTACTGGCCCGAGGGGTTTAACGGGCGGTAGTTCCCGAGATTTCGTTGTCTATCTGTTTTAGAACGTAGCAACTATAGCCGAGCCTTAGTTACCAAATAATTTTTTCCCTCCTTTGTTCTATGTTGACACTCTACGACTAAGACGGTAGAGACATTACGGAGAGTGTCCAGTAATTGCAGCAATTCTAAGGAGCCACGGCGGCGCATAGAATATTTTCTGCACTCGACTCCAGTAAACCGGCGAAAGTGATGGAATTAGAGTCAGGAGAATCAATATCACTGCGTTTTCAGCGAACTTAGTCAAAAAGAACATTCCAGCCCACCCATTGATCTACATTACCTATTTTTCGCATTTTAGCTCAATTGGTGAGATAACATTTACAAAACGGCTTTGTCTCTCCTAAATCTTCTTTCAACCAGCTACTCTTCCACCTTCTTCAACTCAATCATCTCTCCTTCATTTAGCTCCTCACAGTCAGCTCTCCAGTCTAGCTCCTCACAGTCAACTTTCAAGTCAAGCCCCTCACAGTCAGTACTCTAGCTTTGCTTTTTACAGTCAATCTCCAGTCTAGCTTAGCTTTTGAATCAAGATTTGGTCAACCATTACATGATGATGAAATTTTGAAAGATGTAAGGCCATGCAAAAAGTTTGTATTTACAGTATCTGACATTGATGAACAGCTTGCGATGGATAAGGAAGGATTTTGATTACATAAGCAAAATACAACGAAAATACCATGAATGTAGTGCTTTTACATTGCAAACAATATACTAGACAGGGGTGCCTTTAATTTTCATAGTTGTAGTGATATAAACATCCACAAGAATAGTACTAAAACTTTTAAAATAACATATGCAACATACATAACTGCTTTTTTATTGTTCATTATGCTATTGGTTTCTTTCTCACTTTCTCATTTTGGTGATGATTGTATTAATTAGAAAAATATTGTTAGTGTGCAAGGCATGCGATGAATCCATCTTATCTTTCGCATCTGACAGGAAAACCGTGCAAACAACATTCTTGCACCATAGATAAAATAAAAATGCTTTAATTAATGCTTGCACGACTCATAAATCTAATAAAATGCCAGAAGGGAGGATACTATCAGTAGTATCCTCCCTTCTGGCATTTAGTATCCTCCCTTCTGGCATTTAGTATCCTCCCTTCTGGCATTTAGTATCCTCCCTTCTGGCATTTAGTATCCTCCCTTCTGGCATTCTCCCTTCTGGCATTTAGTATCCCTGTGCACTCACTTGAACAACACTATGCTGGATAGAATGCCTACTTCACAATACAAAAAAGGGGTTAGCTATGTTCTAATTATTAATATCAGACATCATCTTCACACAAGGCTGATTATAGAGACAAAACTCTGGCAATCATTCTCTGAAGCATGCACGTGCACACACACACACACACACACTCACTGTCATTCATCCAATGACTCTGCAGTGACTAGTCATATCTAACAGACTCCAGGCTGCAGCAAAGGGAATAATATTGTGTGGGAAAGCATTTCATGAGCGTGCTCAGCATTTTTATGAACCAAATGTGAGAGAGTGAAATATTGCTTCATATTTTACAAACAACTGGCTTTACTGTATTCTATGTTGCACGGGCATGCAAAATTTTGCCATATGTAGTAGTAGTAGTAGTAGTAGTAGTAGTAGTAGTAGTAGTAATTAACCCTCAGCGCGAGAGGATTATAGTAGTCGTCCTGTCTGTTTGTCTGTTTGTCTGTCTGTCTGTCACGCTCTGATTTTGGAGATTACTGACAATTAACAGTTGATTTAGGTATGAACTTACTCAGGACGAAGATTTAAGACCTTTTATTGTGCTACTTTTTTTAATTTCGGGCTATTCGTTGAGAAAAAGTGAAGCTTTCAACTCCGTGTAGGTACCAGCTTTTATGGGCAACGCCCCCTAGCGTCATGTCATAATCACGTGAGCAAATAATTTCTGCAGCCAGCGGTGTACTTAGCTTTATGCTCAGGCTCCTAAGCGTTACTCCGGGGAAGTTAACAGAGTTGAAAGAAGTGAAGTTTCGCGTTGAAAATGTATACTGGTGAGTGTTTCTGGCTAGTTTAGCTTCTACTCTTATGAAGACAGGGTTTCCATGTACCATTTTCATCGGTCGAGCTATTTTGATATCTCATTAAAAATAGCTAACAGATTGCTTGTTCTTTTGGAAGGAGATTATAATTGTAATAGCTAGGTAGTGTTTAATAGCGCTGAGGGTTCGCACCTTTGGTGCTTCATTACAACTAGCAAGTACCACGCCACACAGTGGTGCCTGACGTACTAACTTGTGCAAATTAGGAGCAGTAGCGCAGCCAATATATGTTTAATTAAAACTTTCACTCAACATTTCGACTTCTTGCCCAGGAGGACTTCGGCAAGAAGTACAAATGTCGGGTTAAGTTTTAAATTAAACATAATATTGCTTTATTGTTAGAACTGAGAAAATTTGCTATTATTTTCCTTTTGTTTTAAAACTTAATCTGACATGTATCCCCCGAGGAGGAATTTGACAAGAACTTAAAATGTCGGGTTATGCATTCGCTGTTATGACGTAGAAAAACTGCTTAGTCTTAAATCCTCCATGCCGGGTGGGTGGCATTGAATGATGTTTATCCCTCCTTGCTGTGTGTGTGTAGCAGCTGTCTCTGACAGTGGGAAAGTGACCAGTGACCATGTGGAGGAGGAGGAGGTGGATGGGGGAGGAGGTGGCGATGGAGGGAGACCAGTCCAGTCTCCTATCTTCAGCATGACGCCGCAGGAGTTTGCCAATGCTCTAACATCCGAAGATGCAGTAAGCTGCTCTTATTTCACCCCAAAATATAGTTTATTGTTAATTGATTAAGATGTGGATTGCACGAAAACAACAACAAAAAAAAACAGACCAAGAAGAAAACAAACAATTAATTGCCTTTTCAGTGAATTATTCACTTTGGATATATTTTTATGGTTATTCTTTTATTCTAACAAATTTGATAATAATCTGCCCATTCATGAAGATAGCGGAAAGAGTGACTGCAGCACCAGCTAAATTTCTCTTGTACAAGGTTTTAGATCTTTTTCAAATGAACAAACGCCAGCTTAGTGGGTTGTAAAGGGTCTCGCTACAACGACTATAGGATCTATTCATTTGCTGCTGGAGGAAATTCCCAATGTACTACATTGGCATGAGTGGGCGTGGCTGCTTCAGTCTGAGGTTGGGGGGGAGGGGGCGTGTAACACCCAACCATCCATACATCCTTAGTGTAGTCTCCTAGACTGACACAGTTTGGAATTACCGAGTCATGAATCTTTGAACAGTTCATACATACACTACTGTATCTATAGTACATGTAGTGTTGCATACATTTCTCAAGTTAATTCAATACCTCTATACAATGGCTCCTGGGACGTCAAATCTAGCCAGAAGAGCTATACAGTTCTGAGTGTATATTCTTGTTTCCTCCCTCCTATATTTTTAGCTAACATTGGTTTATTAGTAAGTAGTTAAAACACACACACACACACACACACACACACACACACACACAAGCTTCAACTCATGTGTGATGTGTTATTTAAGGTAGCTTTTGTTTATCTATTTCTTATATTATTTACTGGCAATGTATTATCTTCCAGCGCCTGTTCCTACAAGTGCTCCCTCATCAGTGTCTAGACTACATCCGCAGGCCCAAGGACACCTGCAACGCCCCCACGCTGCGTGCTTGCATCAACCACTTCAACAAGGTCTCTTACGTAGTCATAGCAACCGTCTTGGGAGGCGTGACCCCGGATTCCCGTGCGTACATGATCAAGCGGTGGTTGGAGATCGCCCAACAGTGCCGAGCTGTCAAGAACTTCTCCAGTCTGAAGGCCATCTTGAGTGGCCTGCAGTCCACCTCCATCTTCAGACTGCAGAAGAGTTGGGACCAGCTGTCCAGGTGAGGGGCGTGGCTAACTGTAGAAATGAATGCATCCACAATGAGGGTGTAGGAGTGGGCGTGGCAGTAGAGGAATAGAAATGGGTGTGTTAAGATGTAACCCCATTAAATGGACACTTTAGTATTCACTTTCAACGTGGAGTTTGTGGCAGACTAGTGATTAATTTGAAGTGGTGATGACTCAGGGTGGAACATATAGCTCCAGATGCAGAGTCAGAATGACTGGCTAAAGTTTCGGATGATTAGAATTTATATTGTAGAATTGCCTTTTATCGTTCCATGCAAGATATTATGTTTTAGGGATATTTTTTTTGTTTGTCAATTAAGTTACGGACTTCAGAGTTTGCTGATCAGAATCAAACCATTCAGCCTAGTGAGAGGAGCCCTAGTGGGAGGAGCCCTAGTGGGAGGAGCCCTAGTGAGTGGGAGGACCCCTAGTGGGAGGACCCCTAGTGAGTGGGAGGACCCCTAGTGGAAGGACCCCTAGTGGGAGGACTAAGTTCGCTGGAAATTCATGGATTGGTTTTTCTATTCATGTAATTCTTTAATGCTCACTTGCTATCTAGTGGGCAAACTTTACAGTATATCTAATTAATCTAACCATTTATAATCTGAAATGTATCTTGAGCAATTGCATATCCACATTCAACTAGCCTAGCTGGCTGGTCTACCGGACTCCCTCTCGAGCGTCTGCACTTCATTTAGAGAATGCCACTAACTTTTGTAGCCTTTTATTGTGGCCATTCCAATTCTATTTGAGAGCATTCTGTGAGAAGGTGGAGTTAGTGGGAATGCAGCAATGGAGGAATGTTTCTACATGTGAAGATATTCACAATAGCTAGCCCTAATACCCACTTCAATCACAGACATAAAAGGTAACATTTTGTGAAGTTGTAGAAAAAACAAACTAACAAAACAAAACTGCAACAACAAAACCCCATACAAAAAAACCAAGCATTCGTTGTGTGTATTACCAGTGCCTTCCTCACTTCATCCACACTACTCTGGGTTCTATTTCATTATTTTTAGCCAGTCATATATGCTGTAACTAAACCCAAGCCTGTTCAACAAATCCATCACATCCAAGATTTGAACCTATGGATACCCTTTGTTCAAATAGCTTCTTCTTTTTGGGGGGTAACATACTTAAGTTTGATAAATATTAAAACTGTAAATTTTCCACTTGACTGTGAAGCTCAAGCTAAGCTCCATCATGAATCCTAATGAGTTACTGAGAGTCCACATCTCGCATGAAGATGGGTTAATTATAGTTAGAGATAGTCATTTCTAGTGCAGGTCTCATGTTCATCAGCTGAAGGAATGGCTATTTCACAGGAACGATTAGGCCTGTCTAAAAAAACCAGTCAAGTCCTTCAGTTTCACGTTTAAAGCCTTTCGAGCTAGTCTTTTGTTGCCATGGTTACTTACAGACAGTGTGAATACATATTGCCTAATTATGTGCATGCTAAAGACAGCATTTCCAAGTATGAAGTAAATAAATTACTCTACATGAGGTAAGAGAGTCACCTTGTGTTGTGACAATGTGCTTTAACATTAGGTACTTCCAATTTCCACAGGCACATAGGTGGTTGACCTTTAGTGGTTGCTATGATTCCATAATATTTTCTGCCCTATTGCACACGCTCAGTCATAACCAGGCAATATACTGCACATGCCCAGACTGACATTGTTCTAATTGCTATCTTTTCCTCACCTCTGGCCAACCTGTGATATGTTTTTGTCACTGTCTTGTTACCACTCCACGGGAGAAGTGTAAAGAATGCTCTACTTGTGACTTATTGAGGGTTACCTGGATACGAAGTTGTAATTTTTAGAGGTGCTACGTATGTGGTTATAATTGGCGAAGTGGATATTAGTCGCCAGTAAAACAAAAAAAAAAATTAATTACCTCACACTTCACTCGCCTACCCCCCCCAAAAAAACAAATAAACAACAACCCAATTTTGAAGTGATTTATTTAAACACCAGTGGTATTTTTGATACCAATATAATAAAAATTTTCCCCCTTTTTTTCCTTTTTCTTCTTTCTTGCCTACAGTTCTAAGATGCAGTTGTTTGAAGAGTTGGCTGGCCTACTATCCGCAGATGATAACCACCAAATGAGCAGGGACCTACTCAATAGAGTAAACTCTAATTAGCCCCATGTAGTTGTTTCACCCGTTCACTGATATCGTGTAATATTTGGTGTATTCTAGGAAGGTACAGCTAAATATGCAGATGTGCACATGAAGAAGAAAGGCAAACGCCATGAGAAGGTATTTTGACTTGTGTGATACCTTCTGTCATTTATTTCATTATGTTTCTCTTTCTCTCCTCTCTCTAGCAGCATTCTTTAGTAGGAGTTGTTCCTTATCTGGGTAAGTGTAAAGACTCATACAGACGTATAAATTGGTGTTGGAGCATTTGTACATCTTTTGTTTTAATTTTTTTCACAGGTACGTTTCTTACCGACCTCACCATGATTCATACAGCTTACCCAGACAAGACTGAGGTAGGTAAATGGCAGGAAAAATGGCAATACAAGCAAAAGAAACAAATGGCAACAACCCCACTTCTCAGTTGATACAGTAACACAAATGCAAACAATTTATGGGTCTGGACTCATAGAGATACATTACCTTGGGTTTCTTGCTTAGTAGAGTTTTTTTGCTCTGGACTCTTCAATACATTTCTAAAGGATAAAGGACACAATAATATTATAAGCCCACAAAAATAATGAGCTTTTTAGTTTACCTGAAGTAATATCTGTAGTACTGCCCTCTTGTGGCTGAACTTCCTTGCAGCTGCATGTATTAACAGACAGAGCTGCGGTAAAGCTTCTAGGCTAAGTTAGTAGCCCTAGGCTTGGGCAGCTGCACGGTTACTCCCCTCTTACGCTCTGAGTTTGTGCCTCTAGAGTTTGTGCGCTCGTGAGAGTGTGGTAATTTAAAGGATTTGTGCAATAATTGTGCGCATGCGCTGAGCAAAGTGGCCGATGAGGCTAAGCACTGCTAAACCACTAACCTAAGCACTAACCGTGTGGAGCAGAATGCTAGCCGTGCCTCCTGATATGTTTTTGCTGGCCCTTCTTTTGCACTATAGCCTGGCTAGCACGCCCTACCCCCCCCCCCCCCCCCCCCCCCCCCTGTGTGTTGGGGGGTTGCATTTGTAGCTAAGGAAACTCTCCAAGTATGCATCTGGCAGTAATAATCCTGGTCTGAATGATCCAGTACAATACAGAGAAAACTCCAGGTAGTATATAGCTAGTTTGTAGCTACAGTAATACTTTACCAGTTTGTATTTGGTTCAGTATATTAATTTCTATACTTGACATTGACCTGTGAGACAGATGGCATAGACAAACGTGTCACAAAACTCATTGTTATGATTAGTTACACTGTTAGTAAAGAAGAGTATACTTGGTCTTTTTTAAATGGTAGTTTACAAATATTATTTTCTCTTAATAAGCTATAACAAAACACAAATTCCACATGCCACTACAGTATTGAGATATTTTTTTTACTTGCAAACTTATTTTTCACTCACACTAGCAAATCTTTTAAGATTGTGAGCTCATGCATTGTATGGTTTATATTGATTTTAGGATGGATTAATCAACTTCGAAAAGTTTCGCAAGCAGTTTGAGCTTCTTGCTCAGTTGACCCTGTACCAAAAGTCAGCCTCTAACTATTGCTTTGAAGACAGCCACCACTTGCTTCAATGGCTCAGCCACACCCACACTCTGTCTCCTAATGATAGGTAATATACCAACAATAGAGTGGTGGATGTGTAGGTAAAGTATCGTCAATCATATATACTTTCACACAGTTTTTCTACAGTGAAACCCTTTACCAAGTCCTCACCACAATCATATATTATTGCACCAGAATTAAAAGTTTACTCTGTATATCTGCACACACAGAGTAGCATGTGGAAGTAGTTGGTAAAGTAGGTATTTTGTCGCACTTCATTGTTTTGTGCTTTAACAGTTTCATTGTTCAAAACTAACATGTGTAACCTTTATGCTTCTACAATCGTAATTACACTATTTTGGTATGTGATTTGAAATTCCATAATTAAGCAGTTATTGTTGAGAAAGTTAGTTGAAAATAAATCCTTTGATGTTGCACATGCTCTCTGTTCTCGTCACGAGTTTGTGAGTACAGCATGGACAGTGGTGTGTGACATGGTAGAATTGGTTAGGTTACTGTTATAGCTAGTGGACGACCATCTTTTCCTCTACAGAGTTTTTTTTTTGTGTGTGTGTAGTACCTCCGTGTGGTTGGGGATGGGAAACGTCTAGCAATAGGCGGCAAAGCTACTCACTGCTGTTGATTATCGTGAGGTGTAGACCAGATATTAACAGTAAAAGACTTGTTTTGGAGCTTGCAACCCAAGTTAAGTGGCATCAGATTTTTGCACGAGTTTTGGTAACATTTCTAGTTAACAATGACGGACTAGGTTCGAACAATGGCAGCAGAGGATAACTTCCCGAAGGTTAGGTGAGAGGTTTGGTATGAGCTGGTCTCTAGTGTATATGGTGATTGGACAGGAAGTTGCAGTGGCTGGGCCATGTTGGAAGGATGGGAGATGACAGGTTACCAAAGAGAGTGCTGTTTGGTGAATTGAGGAAGAAGAGGGCATGTCATGGACCCAAGAGAGACCTGGTGTTGAGTGACCTGAAGGAACTGAAGATGAAAGATGAGTGGTGCCAGCTATGTCAGGACAGGAAGGAATGGAGGAAGAGATGTCAGGAAGGTGTAGACAGTGTGGCATCTAGCAGGAAGAGGAAATCCTGTGCTGCAAATAGGCAACAACCGACTTCATTGTTTTTGTGTGCCTGCGGAAGACATTTCAGAAGGCAGGGTGATCTAACAAGACATAGACATTTCTGTGAGAGCTAGGCGTTGCCAGCCTAGGTTACACTAGGCCTGCTATCACGGTTCATATTCTGTGGGTGGTTTCAAGGTTCAAGGTTTCAAGGTTCAAGGTTTCAAGGTTCAAGGTTTCAAGGTGTATGTGTGCAAGTTCTATATGTAGTGTGTGGTTTTGTTAGCGTGTTATTAGAATTGGCCGACTCTGGTCCGATCTCACAGCTAGCTAGAGTCTAGATACAAACAATTGTTATAGTAGCAAATCAACGGCATGACATTACAAATCGAGAGAGAGAGAGAGCACGTGATTACAACATTACGTAATGCATGATCATTCCGTATGAATAATGTTACAATTACAATACACACAACACATGATAGGAATGAGAGTCTTGAGTGCACCTCGTATTCCAGCATGTGTATGTGTGTGAGTGTGATGTATTCCAGCATGTGTATGTGTGTGAGTGTGATTGATGAGATATATCTTACAAGATTTGACAATACGAACTAAAAAAACAAACAAACTAACATACCAAAACTCCGAAATGTGCCAGGTTGTTTTATATGCCCCAGAAATAATAAAATGTCAGATGTAGTTTACAAAGTTAAGCTCTATCAATCACTGCAACACTGAACTAGAGGGCAATCAAGTGCTAATGACAGGGAGGTGCCCAAATATATTTAAGCCAAAGCTTGCAACATTTATTAAAATATTAATCCCTTCCCCCCTGAATTCTCCTGGTGTGATTCTTAATATCCCACCACCATGAATATTAGTCCGGCGTAGCCAGACCCTTTACCGAACCGCTAAGCTGGGAATGGGTCTGGGGACATGGCCATACCAAATTTGTTCTGCCGCACATATATTGCGGCGGTCAATTACCGTTAGCAAATTACCGGGAATAGCCCTCCTCAACCACAAATAGAAATTCCTGTGCGTGTCAGCCACCCTTTCCAATGCTAGGTTTAGCAATCATGACTAATTTGCGGTAGAAATTCAGGTATAAAGGAGGTGGGGCACTCACCACTTCCATATTCCTCCAGAACAAATTTGGTACGGCCATGTCCCCAGACCCTCCGCGCAATGCCAGACTACATGAATATCATGAACAATTAGTAGTAGTAGTATGGCTTCAATTGACTGTAGCTTTAGTTTCATTTCACTACATTCCCTTCAGCTTTGATGAGATTACACAACAGCTATTTCAAAGGCTGCATCTGGACTTCACTTTCATAGAATCCAAGCACAGGAACCCCTAGAACAAGCAAAGATTTGTATTGATTACCATACAAAGTGGGGATGTCCCTGTGTGTAATTATCTTTTACACAGTCACTAGAAATGGGAGGTTTTTATGACCGATTGCTCCTAGAGATGGACCAGTTATTGGTAGTGCCAGTAATTAATTACAAATCCTTTATAATATCAAGGGAGATGTACTTTTTTTTTTTTAAACCTCCTGATTTTACTGCTCTAAAATTCCACCTCCCCATACAGTTTGATATTTGTGTAACAATTTGCCCAAGCTCTAAGTAATGAGCTTGTTTAATTATAAAAAGACTGCATAGACACTTCTGTCTACTATGGCATAATATCTATTTGGTTTGAATGCTGTGATTATTGAATTCTCAAAAAATGTGGTTTAATTAGCTATAATTATGGTAGACATGATTATTATCTGTCTTCTCATGACTTGTGACATTTATCATGTAACCCAAACTGAGCGTAACATGTATTTTATAAATAACTGAAGCCCCATCCCTCGAACTGTCAATTCTCTCACCTTGCATAGCTAATCCCAAAAGAACTGAACATTCAATTCAGGAGTTTAACTCCCAAAGGACAGATAAGGTTGGGAGCCCCCCCCCAAACAATTAGGATTATAATTAATTAACAATGCTGCTGCTGTCTAGTGGTAGAGTTTCCTATACTACTTTAGTCTTAGTGTGTCTGTGGTTAACTATAGCCAACATGTGTAGTACCTACACGTGGCTGGTATCACATGTGCTCTCCTGAGCAGCAGTCCCCATGTTCCCTAACCTCAACCTCATGTCTACATGTGTTGTGAACCTTATCTAGTCCTCGTGGCTTGCCAATAAGCACATTGCTCATTAGAGCTGCCAATTGAGATTGATAGCCCAAAGCCATCTGCCTGTGGGTTCCCTGATGGCCTGATAAGCCAGCCTTCACTGGAAGGACTGTAGGCTTGAAATTTATAATTGCTTCCCATTAGCTCCAAGTGTAACTGTTTATCCCATCCAGTGCCTGTCTAGTGTTGCCAGTAAGTGCTTGCCTGCAACTTCTTTCCTGAAAGTCAGTTTATTTTTGTACAGGTTTCTTGTTAGCCTATCAAAGAGTTAGTTCTGACCATGTCTCTGGTATACTCTGTTATTACAACAGCAACACAACTCACTGCTTCATGGTGGCACACTGGCAGTTCACTCTCTTCTTAAAATTGTTTACAATTATATCTTAGTAATTGTGCTGACTGTGCCTAACAGTTGTATAGGAAATGTCATTGGATACAGAGAATATTACTTGTCTGATTGGCCACCAGCTGCATTCTATAAATACTAAAGCCAGTAAGGCTCGTGATATTATGAATATTATTAATAGATGCATATGGTTAGTAATGGTTATTACATTTTAGAACTGTGTGTAGCTAAAAATAGATTTGTGGCTAAAAATAGATTAAAAGAACTGCACTTAGAGTGAATTGTGTGTGGATCAAAGGGTCAACTCCCTGGCTTAATGTATCATTTAAACACATCATTCATTTCCTTCCAGCCACGCCCTCTCTAAGGACCTTGAACCCGACAGTCCTCCACCACCAACTGGTCGTAGCCATGGGAACACACTTGCCATCCCTAATATTGTCATGACAACCACAGTGCCCACATCGCCATACAAAAAGCGCAGGCACCAGATCCTTCACATGCTGGGGGTCAAAGGGTCAGCTGTGGGAGACTACGCCCCTGTCATACAACAGACACGCTCGGCACAATCCTCACCCACTCACACCTCTTCCCTCCAGATTGCCGGGAACCTCACCTCTTCCATCTCGGCTAATGACATCACAAGCTTGGACTATTCAGATAACCAAAAAGTAAATATGAAGCGATCCGTATCCTCGACTCCAGACAACTCTCGGCGGAGGAGGATGAGCATGCCAGAGGACTTCCGAGTGGGCGGAGCTAGTGGTCGGATAGTCCGGGTAGCTTTAGAAAATGACAACAACTGTGTATATAAGTCATTGCTGGTTAGTTTGTGTGTGCTCGTGTGTGCTTGTTTCATTTGTGTTACATTGACTTCTATCTCTGGCAGGTTGGACCAGGGGACAAAGGTCATTATGTCATAGAGCAGTCTCTAATGAAGCACAACGTCACAGGTGTCGACTCCACCCACTTTGAGCTCGCTCAAATCACCAAAGGAAAGAAACGTAAGTGCAGGGAAGCTGGACATTGTCAGGCATCAGTTCCCTGTACGTATGTGTGAATGTATGTATGTGTGAATGTATGTATGTATGTGTGAATGTATGTATGTGTGAATGTATGTATGTGTAATTTCACTTCTGGTGTGAAGGGCAAGTGCTCTATGCAGTTTCCTTTTTGTCTGGAGTTCATTCAGTCAGAGTATGCCAGCTATGGTGTGGAGATAGGTCATTAAAGATTATCAAATACTCAAGTATACATTCGAGACACGGTCAATAAATATATACACAGGAACTCTTTTACTCACAGCCTCAGACTATAGGCGTGATTCTTTACAGATGACAAATGGGCACTTGATTATACACAGTCTCCTTGTGTCTGCTGCAGTTGTTTCAGTCAGAGAACTCTCACTGTGGTGTTGAAACAGTTCCTTGAAAACTAACAAGTATTCTAGTGTCTAGTGTACATCTGACCTGATGCTACAGACTTTAAATAAACTATACTCTCTGGGTTAACCATACAATGTAGACTGGTGCAGCAGGAAAGTTGGCCACACCTCTTCCCCAGTGCCCACACATTTAATCATAAATGCCACACCCACTGCAATGACTTAGAGAAACCAACTTATGGTGTGATACATGTAACACACTTTTTTTCTTCTTATTAATTATTATTGTTATTATTTTTAATTAAACTGGTGTCAACAAACATTTGTAGAGAGAACTTATTGCCAAGATATTTCAACAGCTTCTTAGGAATGTGAAGGTTTTGCACACGAACCTGAACGGCAAGTTATGACTCAGACTCAGGGAATGTCTGGTTACACACAAAGAAACTGGGACTGAAGTTGAATGTAGGAAGCATCAGATTTATTGGAACTACTATTTGCATGCAAGGATTAGTGGTAGCCATATTAGTATCTCAATGATGGATTATTAGAAAAATAAAGTTGCATTAATTTTGCTGTTTTTGTTTCAATGGAGAGTCAACTACAGGACCTATTAACAACAGAAACACACACACACACACACTCTCTCTCTCTCTCTCACACACACACACACACACACTGACTCTCCACCACCACAGCATGTTGTTAATTGTGTTTACTGTCACATTGTTTTCCATGTATGTGTTCCTCAGGTATGCAGATTCCCAGGACTGGTAATGTGTTCTATGCTCTGGACACCAGCCCGGCATCACATCCCATCACTATCCTACTCTCACCAAAAACAACCAAGTAGACTCGAGAAGCAGGAAAACAACAACAATAACAACAACAACATGGACCTCTTATTTAAATTACTTTTACCCCCAACTAGCAGTTTTTTTAAACACTTCTCAAATCAATCGTGTTTTTTAAATCATCAATCTTTGTCTTTCATACCATCAATGGAGAATTCATCACTTTAGTAATGTCAGCATTGTCACCATTTTTACATGAAGTATTTTATTACACTAGAACCTGTCGTACATGGTTAAACTCAATTTATTAATAAAGGGATTTTGCAAAACCTTGAAGCTAAACAATCCATGAACTCAACTCTCAAAAAGGAGAAATTTAATTTGGGTAATGTCAAATACATGTGCCTCCACCCCCCTACAAACCACTGACCTCACACCATTCCTGTGTAGGTGATACAAATATTTGGCATAATTCACAAGAATTCAACATTGATGTCACATACACCAAAGCAGAACAAGAGGAACAAAGAGTATAGGAAAAGCCTTTGATGTAAAGTGCAAACTGGATTTATATTTGCTGATATTATAATGCACACAACTAATAATACTTTCTGTAATTGTATTGAACGTTTACTGTATTACAGTTAGGACCCCAAAGCACTTTGTGTTATAGACACTCAGATTAATCAATCAACCATAAGGTTCACAAAGTCCACTAACCACACATGTGACATAATACCAATTCCAAGCTAGAGAATAGCTTCTGCTACACTGGGCAGGACCACAGTACCCAATTCCCACCAATCATGACATGCATGAAGGAGCTAAGAGCACTACCAATTCCAAGCAATTACAACACTCTAGATCCAATGGTTGGCTGCACTTACTCTAGAGAGTCTGTGACTATGTATTTCCAGATACATGTGGCAAGACAGTAACTTGGCTAATGGTCAACCATGCAACTATGACAACGTAAGCTACAAACACTGGCTTGAGAACTAATACTATAAACGAGAAATTTAGTCTATAGCCCAGAGAAGTACCGGAATAAACAGCGTGTCAAGACAACAACTTGGCTAAGAAGCCCAGAGAAGTACCACACCACCTCAATTTCCAAGACAACAGGTTTTCTTCATGTGATGCCCAAGGAACAAAACAACCTCCCCCCCCCCCACCCCACATTGATGTCAACATTGCCTAATTTTCTGCTAGCCTGACATAACACTTCATGTTGACCCTTGGGGGTCTTATCAACAAGGCGTGTCAGGTCACATGCAAAAGTTAATATGTAATTCAGAGGTAGGTTGGGAGTACATATGTACAGTTCATTATCAGTCCATCACTCCACACCACTATTCACAGGCAGCAACTAGCTGACTGTTTGCTATGTATTCCTCCTCTTTTGATAAGGATTCCACAACAGGATATCATGGCACATTTATCTAGCTGTTGAATAAAACACTAGACCATGATTAGTAATTAAAAAGATAAAAGAAAAACTTTTTTTAGTTTCACTTGAAGGAAGGTCAGAGGTTTCTGTAATGAAACAGCCAGTCACAGATCACATGGGACAATATAACGACACAAAGTGCATTGTGTCAACTGGTTTGATTCAATTCACCCAGCTTTGCGTAAAACTCATCCATATTAGCCTAAACGGGGCTCTGGCAAGCTTTGTTTTTTTGCCATAGAACATCTGACAAGGAACCATCTGCTCTGGCAAGCTCATGCAGTCAACTCAATTACATTTTTTCCCCTTAAAAGCAAAGGCTAGGCTAGTGTTTGTACATGAAGTATTTTATAACTCTTGGATTCATCATCACACATAGTTTAATTTAATACAATTTATAAATACTGTAAAAGGAGTAAAAAATAAAATAAAAATAAAAATGTCAAGCTTAATAATCATGAAATTCCAAAAAGGAAAATTATTAGACCAGCCACTCGCACTACAGGTTTCTTTTCTCCTCCAACATGGCAATTCTTGTGTAGGGGATGTAAATATTTTACCAGAAGTGTCTGTTGTTCAGCAGCAAATGTCACAGAGAAGCAGAACAAAGAGGAACAAGAACAGGGAAGCACCCAGTGTGTGGGATATAATTTGTACTTTACAAAATAGTTGCACAGAGAAGGCTATTTCAGAGACTTCGTTGTTATGTGAATTTTGTTGGGACAACAATGTAAAAAAACAAAAAAAAAAAAAAAAAAAAAAAGCTCCCAACCAATAACGGTGATAGGATAAGCCAAACCACAGTGGAATGGTAAGCAATTAGCATAGCTACTACATTACACCCACACATTGGCAGAGATCATCAATCTCAAGACAGATGGAACTGACAGAAAGTATCAGAACACCCCAAAACATGAGAAGAAGTTGGGACTGAGGGTCTACTGCATTTAAGGACTTTATTGTCTAGATTCATATCAAAACAATGACTTAGCAAGCGTCACTGGAAGTGAGGGTTACTCTGGCATGTAAACAGGTCCGTGTTGTTTAGTCTCATGTATTAAAAAACAACACCCCCCCCCCTCCCCCGCCCCCCCACCACATAGTTCATCTCTAGAGTCCTGGGATTAGAGGTATCCAGCATGGGGTTTGGAAGACATGCTATTAGGATGAAGCCAGGGATTAGAGGAGATGCCTTCAGATGAGCCCAGGGATTAGAGGAGATGCCTTCAGATGAGCCCAGGGATTAGGGAGGATGCCTTCAGATGAGCCCAGGGATTAGAGGAGATGCCTTCAGATGAGCCCAGGGATTAGAGGCGATGCCTTCAGATGAGCCCAGGGATTAGAGGAGTTGCCTTCAGATGAGCCCAGGGATTAGAGGAGATGCCTTCAGATGAGCCCAGGGATTAGAGGAGATGCCTTCAGATGAGCCCAGGGATTAGAGGAGATGCCTTCAGATGAGCCCAGGGATTAGAGGCGATGCCTTCAGATGAGCCCAGGGATTAGAGGCGATGCCTTCAGATGAGCCCAGGGATTAGAGGAGTTGCCTTCAGATGAGCCCAGGGATTAGAGGAGATGCCTTCAGATGAGCCCAGGGATTAGAGGAGATGCCTTCAGATGAGCCCAGGGATTAGAGGCGATGCCTTCAGATGAGCCCAGGGATTAGAGGAGATGCCTTCAGATGAGCCCAGGGATTAGAGGAGATGCCTTCAGATGAGCCCAGGGATTAGAGGAGATGTCTTCAGATGAGCCCAGGGATTAGAGGAGGTACCCTAGGATGAGCCCAGGGATTTGAAAAAGTGACCAAGGAAAATTGCAGGGAAAAACAGCAATAATGTTTAACACTTACACTCAACACATCTCAGGGATTTTGCAGGCCAAGGGGGCACTTTGCCCCCTGAATATGATCATAACCATTATTCACTACATTTTCATCAATTTCATGGAAATGCGGAAACACTCATGAAATGTTGATTTGACTCCTGTCATTTTTCATTCTAAAAAAACACCCTTCATCTGATGTCACTGTCACCTGATGGTTACTGACAACACTTCACTTCAACTGATGTAACACTCCATGTTGACCTGAGGGTCACAAACCAAGGTGTCAGAGTACATGGGTGTGTGTGAGTGTGTGCAGGTAAGCTCTCCTTATGTGAATTCTCATCTTTTAGATAAAGAGCACAAGGTCAGCCGTGCTCTCCAGCTAAAAAAAACAACTCACATACCTCATAGACCTTTACACGGTGATATCAAATTGCCACGATATTGCTCCTGCACTTTCAATCAATATGAATGATTAGTATAGGGTGCAATAAGAAGTAGTGGTACAATTACCCAAGCGTAGTTGACAGTATACTGTAACATATAAACTTATTGAAGGTGTTGATGCTGTTGTGAAAGTGATATTTTGTAGTTTCACGTGAAACCAGAGGCAAGTGAGTGAAACACAGCTCACAGTAATACACAAATAATGAAACAAACACCATTCCTCTTTCCCTAACTCTGACTCACATAGGAAGACATTGACATTTAAAATGAAAGACATTCCAAGGTATTCCTACTTGATCACATACTTTACTACCTTGATATTACCAACATAACACTTTTATCCAGTGTTAAAATGTCTCCTTTACTCACCAACGGTACGAAGTCAAAGCATGCAGTATATCTCAAGATAATTATGTATCGTCTCAAGAATGAATCTTTCTCATTCGGAAGATAAAAAGTGTAAACTGATGACCAGCTTTAGTCGTCAGTGCTCTGACCTTTGATGATCAAACCAAAATATAGTTCATATACTGAGTATTCCTTTGCCATGCTCTTCCTTGACACAAACCTATGTTAAGGATAGTAAGAATAAGTAAAAAAGTTCTCAGGAAGATTAGAGGTAGCAGAAGAAAAAAGTAGTTTGTAACCACCATTTAGGGAGACGGCGATGATAATCAGGTGTTAAACAGTATACTGTAACTATAAACTCGACTGTGACACTCAATTTACAGTCGTGCACATGTATTATCTTAACCACGAAGCTTCTAGTTGGTCAGAAATACTGACAAATGTATTGAAATTGGACAAAACAAAGTTCACTCAGTGACATAGGAGGGGGGAGCTCCCCTATAATTTGGAGCACAATCTAACAAGGTGGTTTCGCACATGAACATTAACCACAAAAACCATGCCACTGGAGCCCCCCCTCCCAAGCCAAAACTTCCTACATTGCTGTATTCGTGGCACACAAACGCACGCTGCAGTAAGCATCACACACAGTCACACAACAATGGTCCAATTCAACTGACCAGTGCATGTAAACAGTGGCAGTAACAATAGCTTCTGGATAGACTTACTGCTTTACTGCAGCGGAGGAAGGGGAGGGGGGTTTCAGGTTGAATAGAAGGCAAAAAACAAAAAACAAAACAAAAAACAAAAACAAAACAACAACTAAAAACTTGGCAAACAATAGAATTATTTATAGCCTACATGGTCATAGTCAATCCAGTCTTTGCTGAAGAGTGGCTAACAAATTAAATGTGAATAGTAACCGCAAGCACATGATTTCTAAAGTTGCACTGGAATATCCTGTGGGTGGGTGAGTTGGTACAACACATTCAGATCATTACAAGACACCTAAGAAATTGGGAGAGGGGGGAGGTGCCGCCTGGACCTCAAGTAACCCTTCAAAAGATTACATCACTATTACATCATGGCCATTGTTAGTTCCAGTGGGGTCACCCCCTCCCTACAGTAATAAATAATGCAACAGATACTGTGTAGTTCAAAGGTGTCTTCTACATCATTCCTAGTTCTAATTATAGAATTTCATTTGAGTCCCAAAAATCACATTTAATGTTCTTGAGATCAAGTATCTATTATTATCACTTCCAGTGAATTAATCTGTACTAGTATTCAAACACCAATGTGCACTCTGATTGTACCCTGACCACTCCCACATGCCACTCCCACCCGGCCGCTCAGTCAGTTTTTCTGCCAGCTAAGCCCACACCCCCTCCCTCATCATCTTGATCTTCTCTCTCCTGCTTGGCTCCGTGCGAACTCGTTTGGAATAGTCCACTCTAATCTTCTTCCGACTGCTCACTTGATGTCTGACCACACCCACATTTTCGTACGGTACTCGTGTCTTTCTCGGTGGCGGCTCAGTGCTGATGAACTGGATGCTTAAGTTGGACGGGAGGTCTGCAGCTTGGTGTAGGGGGTAAATGGCGGGGGCTGGCTTGGGGGGCTGATAGCTCTCCAAGTACTGAAGGAAGTCCTTGAATGTGGCAATGGTGCCTAGAACGTTGTCAGGGACATTCACACTGAACTTCTTCTCACACTCGCACAGGATCTAAATAGAAAACAAGTGACATACAACTTTGTTAGTTTATTGTTTATGACTTAGTATCATAATCAATTCTATCAGCACCACAGTAGGCAGGCTTTGCCAAGTAATTCCAATGCCAGGATGAATGACTTGGATGACCTCTGTACTAACCAGAGACTATCAATCTGGAACTATGTTTCTAAGCAAACAACAACACAACTACAACAAGCTGTTTAGTTGTGTCAATTGGTATATGCAAAGTCATTGCTGAGTCATTTTTTTCTCACTGCTTTTATGGAACGGTCCAACCTGAAGCCAACCAGAATCTTACCTTGCCTTTGCTGTCTGCACTACCCAAACTGGCCTTCTTCCACAAGTCATCCTCCATTTTTCCCAGATGTGACCAAGCGACTGCGCGAAGGCATTCCATGTGAGACAAATCAGAATCAGTCCTAGAGTGAGAGAAAATAAAAACAACACAACAGGGGTATCTCACACTAGCGGGGGAAGAGAGATGCTTCCTTTAGCAAAAGGTGGGAGAAGTAAGCTATAACTAAATCAATTCTCTGACTGAAAACATAATGTGGCTATTTGGCTATTCCTAATCAGGTATCAGTATGGCTCAAGTGAACAGGGAAATGGATCTAACACAGGAAATAACTATCACCACCAGTTATGGCAAGTTGTGCAATCCTAGCTAGCTGGCAACTATAAGTGTATGTGCACCTTCATATCAGAACTAACTGAGTATTGAGTTTTTGCTGCTGCTGCTTTCCAATTTTGCTGTGGTGTTCTTTCCTGTTAATTCAACTAGAGTATATCCTGCTAATAACTGCTAGATATTTTTTGGTTACCCAGAAGCTTTAATAATAGTGCTAGTGAATCTATGAAGAGATATTTTAATTCTAATCGTATATCTACTTTAGGAAACTCTGGTAACATAAAAGGCAAGTTTTTACTTCATATTTTCAAATAATATTGTTCATTCCCAAATATACAGGGAGGTTGATAATGGTCTTCAGTCAAATTAATTATTTACCTACTTCATTGAAAAGACATTATGTTCAGTCAAATTAATTATTTACCTACTTCACAATTGAAAAGACATTACATTAGATGAACTGTTATTATAGAATATACATGGACTAATGCCTTGTCAGAATAGAAAAATATTCGACTATACGTCCAGCCAATATTGTTAATGTCCTTTCAAATTGAAGTGAACAGACACATGGTCAGATAAAAGTTATTGACAATTATTCATGGTTTATTCTTAAGTAGTGATGAATCTGTAACTAAAGCTATACCCTTGCCGTGTGGTGGGAGACTCCACAACTTCATTTTCACTAGGATTTCTCCTCAATAGAGATGCCAGAGAAGGCCATGTCCATTTAGTCCTACTATTACACCTTAGCACACACTGAGAGGACAGTCCTCTAAGAAGGAGTCTCATGGTAACTATACCTTTACCAGTTTATAGAACCCGCGCCGGGGGCCCCCCGGGTGTACAAGTCGTCGTCGCCCGACGATAAGCATTTACCACATTTTCCTGTGAAAAGTAAAAATAAAAAAAATGGCCTTGCTAGAAGTTTTAGCCGAGTTATAAGATGTCTGGGCAACTTTCACTGCAATTTCTATGGCTGTTACTTTAGTTGGTTACTCGTTCGAGTTGGTGGAACCGGACACGAAGAGCGGCCTACTTTGTGCGGAGTGTGGATTCATTCTGAAAGAAGCGATTCAAACGGAAGAAGGAGTAAGGCTCTGCCATGGCTGTTATGAATATATCGCTAAGTAAGTATAAATACTTGGTGTAAGACATCATTCGAATGAATTTTTTTTCAGTTGACAATGATGACGATGCAATTTCTTTGCATGCACAATGACAGTGCATTTTTTTTAAGTGGAAATTTTTTTAAATTAATGATAAAAAAGTAAAAGGGTTAAATATAACACATGTATGTGTAGGCTGCCAGGTTGCAAGAGCTCAAAATCTGATGTATGTGTTTTGGATGAAAACTTGGAAAAAGTGGGTTTGTTTGCATTAAAAAAAGAATTGCCATAACCTTACTGCATGAACATTAGCCAACTTGTTACCCCGACAAAGCAGTAAGAAGAGAAGTGAACCAGTTGAAAATCTACTGTGAAAACAAACCTTTGGGCTGTGAATGGCTGGGCCAGCTAGCAATATATTTGAAGGTAAAAGGACTTAAATCGTATCAAATGTAGAGGTGTCATTATTTAACATTTATTTTCTAGACGCATAAATCAGAATGTAGACATGTGCCAGTGGACTGTCCGAACAGAGGGAAGGGTTGCTTGGAAAGGATATCAGAAGCTCAGTTGAACGATCACTTGGAGAAGGATTGCCAGTATAGAGATGCTACTTGTGAACACTGTGGACTTAAGACCATCTTCAGGGACTTGAAAGTAAGTGATCTAATTTCAGTGCTGTGGTTATTTAATCTGTTAACTTGCACGACAGCATCACTATGGAGAGTGTCCAGACTTCCCAGAGAAATGTGAACTCTGTGAAGAGTTTGTCAAAAGGAAACAGGTACAAAAACTGTAATGATATCAACTTTAGGTTGCTAAGAGGATATGTTGGCTCCTGGGGAATACATCTCCTGCTTTTATTTATGTGTTGGCTATTTTGTCACAGATGTTGAACCACAAGAAGAAGGAATGCTCCAAATTTAGGTGTGTCTGTGATGAAGTGGTGAGTCATTACACCAGTGTGTATTGCATATGGTTAGGTACCGCCCACTGTTAGTTGGGCAATTCTGTGGGGATTTCCCTGGACTTGTCCCTGGTAAAGCACCAGGGAAATTCCTCAGGTGACTTATTCATTGAATGAATATTCTACTGGGTTGATCACAAAGCTAATTATACTGTACAATGAGGAACTGGTAAAACACTTATTCCTTAAATCTAACAATTTAAATGTTTCATGATACAAGTGATCATTAACTTTCATTAATGTTAGATCGAAAGGAAAGGAGAAAAGGAGCATGCTGCTGCAAAACATTTTGGTCTGTCCGGGTCATCAGCGGTGCTACTGGTTCATTTCATCAGTCTTGTCACTCTCACTAAGAACCTCATGGATGAGATGACTGACATGCAGAAGAGAGTGTCTCAACTAGAAATGAATAACAAATTACCACAAGTGTTGCCAACCGATTATGTCACTAGTCAAGATATGGCAGCTGCCCTTGAGGAGGTAAGGGACAGCTTCAAACCTCTGCATAAACTGAGAACCGACTGGAAATCTGAGCAATCTAATCTCGATACGACTTTTAAACAATTCAAGACAAACTTAGAGGACATGGACAGGAAATCGAAGCAGCAAGATGCGTTGATCACCAGCCTAAAGACACGCTTTGAGCAGCAAACGCTGGCAGCTTCGTGGGATTCTCCGGGTCACATGACGAGCAGGTCAGGCATGGATAGTGGGCGGGGAATAGCGGTGGAGAAGAAGTACGAGGAACTGGAGAGACAGGTGACCTCCCTGAAAGTTCATGTGTCGGAACTGGAGCTGCAACTGCAAGCCTCGTTAGCGTCAACCTATAACGGAGCTCTACTATGGCGGATACCGGATATACCAAGAAGGAGACGAGATGCTATTGATGAGAGGATCACATCTATTTACAGTCCGCCATTTTACACCGGCAGAAACGGTTATAAGATGTGCATCCGTGCCTACTTGAATGGGGATGGAATGGGGTATAAAACTCACCTTTCTCTGTTTTTTGTCGTGATGAAGGGTGAGTTTGATGCGCTGTTAAAGTGGCCATTCGAGTACAAAGTTTCGTTAATCCTGGTTGACCAAACCCACAGAAAGCACATAGTCCAAACATTCAAGCCTACGCCTGACAGTAATTCCTTCCAGCGTCCCGTGACCGATATGAATACAGCTTCGGGTTGCCCCACTTTTGCAAAGCTGACAGCTCTTGAAGACCCCAACTACGTGAAGGATGACGTCATTTTTATTAAATGCATTGTGGATACCACAAAGATCTTTCACCCTTAAGGGCTGGTTTGTATCTAACTGTAATACACTCCAATTTTTGATATTGACCATGCTACAGTCAGTATGTTACATGTTCCTGGGTGGACGAGTCTAGTTTCATGAGATTGTATAAAAGAAACTCTCAAGTAGATAGACTCAGTGACTCCTACACAATACTGACAGTGTCTATCTGCATGAATTTTTTTTCTTGTATTGATCTTGTGTGGCTGGATTCTTTCCCTGTTGTGATATCTTAATCAAACATGTATTAAGTGGACTTCAGTATGGGTGATATTTTAAGATTGTTGTGTATTACAGCCTGTATATAAATTTGTCAAAAGGGCATGTGAAGCGGTTTGATGTTCGTTATTGAATCGCTGAATAGAGATCAGATGAGGTGTCCATTATAGAATGTTTTTCCTCAAATAGATCATATTATTGTTGTTGTTGTTATGTTTGGCAGTTGTTGTATTGTCTAGATTTATAACAATTATTACTTCAGTGTTTTAACATGCAAATATTTTCAGCTTATAGCACTTCAAATGACATGTAACAGTGAACACAATGTTTCCATAGTAGTGGTTACAGTAATAATGAATATTTTTAACAACGTGGAATAAAAAAAAAATTTTTCCCCATGTTTGTAAGTCTTGTTTCCATTATATGGCATTACCTGTATAATAAATTACGAGATAAGAAAAATAAAATACATGTAAAACATTGTGATTACACCCAAAACCATAGGTGAAGCAATTGTGCCACACCTTGAACGATCTCATTTAGTCCTGGTAGTTTTAATTAATGCCCAACATTCCCATGTTGCATTGAGACTATCATCAACCACTAATGAATTCCTTAGTTACCACGATAAGCTCTTATCACAGCCACTGTTTAGCATGATTGTATAAGTGGTTTAGGGGATCTTACCATAGCTGGTCATGTCAATCTGGGCAGGTAGCTCAGTGATGTTGACTTCAAAACGTTCTTGAACAGAGTTCAGAATCTCTGCATCATCCTTGCTAGCCACAAACGTTATGGCTAAGCCTTTGGTACCAAACCTGCCAGCTCGAGCAACCTTACAGACAAAATATTAATTAAACCAAAAGCCACTTAGTATTTCATATCTTGTTCTTACTCTGTGTAAATAAGTATCAGAGTCATCCGGCATGTCATAATTGACGACGACGTTAACCCTCTCAATGTCCATTCCTCTTCCAAACAGATCAGTGGCCACCAGAATGCGTTTTTCAAATGTCTTGAAGGACTTGTACCTGGCCAGCCTTGTGTATGAAAGATATTTACACTATGCAATACTGATTGATGATCAAATGTGCTGTGCTAACCTTTGTTCTTGAGGCATTGCTCTGTGGATGGCAACGGATGGGAAGTTCTGGTCAGTTAGGAGCTCTGTGAGCGCAGAGCAGCGAGACACTGACTTGACAAATATAATCACCTGAAACATTAAATAAAATTAATATAATCGAATAAGTGTACAACATTTGGACGTTTTAGTTCACAAGACTTACAAACACAGTAATCTTGTGTATTAGTGGTTATTACTGTAGTGTTTTTAGCACAAGGTAGTTTCTAGGCTTTGGAGAAGGTGTGCATTTTTTAATTAATTTTGGCACGTGCTATAGACAAGAGTTGCAGTACCAAAACCAGTTCATCGCCAACAAGGAACGCCTTTATTATATCTGCCTTGGTTTTGTGTGCTTTCCTCCCTATGTGAAGTGTTCTCACCAGAGAACCCCACCCCCGACACCTTTTCATGTATAATCCATACCTGGTTAAACTCCAACACATCTAGCAGGTCACATAGCTTCTTGTTCTTAGTCTTCTCCTGAACTGCCACGTAGTGTTGCCCCAAGCCATGCAGGGTCAGTTTGGCTTCATCATCGACAAGAACTTCCAAAGGCTATAACAATTACAAGAGAGGGGAATGGTGGGCTGGAGAGTTGTAATGAGGCCTTTTATTGATACCATAATGATGATGATGATGACTATGATAATGATGATAGCAAATCAAGATGAGATCTAGCTAATAGCAAATTTATAGAAAAGTGCAGTCCATTGGACATGCAAATAAGAAATAGTAAAATAATATCCTTACCCACCACACATGAGAAGAGTACGTGTAACTTTATTATTTACAATCATCTGATATTAACTTCCTCTTCAGGAAGCACTTAAAAGTTTGCAGTTGTGGTGAAGGCGTGGGTACGTGTCTGGCTGTCTACCACAATCACTTCCTTCAAGTAATAGCAGTTCACAAGTCACTGGTCTGGCTCTTGGTCAACTTTTCCATTGAGGAACAGTCAGACGTAGTCTTTATTGGTTTGTTTAACAATAAAGAACTTCAGAGAGAAACCACAAGCACACAGAAGCCTTAGTCAACACAGTCTGCAGAGACTGAATGGCTTGCAAGAAAGTCATCAATGGTGAATCCCACTATTGCATCAGTCAGAGGAATCAGAATGATAGAGTGTCACAGATTAAATAATGATGACGAGCAGTGAGTGTTTTTCTAGTAGACTTGGGAAGGTGATGGTGTCCCCTTACCCTTGCTGTCAAATGGCTTATATTATACACCTACATTGTTCATATATTTCTTGCAGACTGGACGGATTCCGTTGGGCAGGGTGGCACTGAACATCATGACCTGCTTCTGGTAAGGTGTGGCACGAAACACTTCTTGCACATCTCTCCTCATATCTGATATAGTTGGTATAAATACATGACCATTTTGAATCGTATTGACTGCCATTTTTGCTTTACCCAATTGAGCGAGGATTTTGTCACATTCGTCTATTATAAAATGCTTGACGTTGCCAAGTTTGAGCGCCTCATCTCTGACTAATGCCAGGATCCTTCCTGGAGTTCCCACGACGACGTTCGGACAAGAGCTATGCAGGACTTCCTTGTCCTTCTTGATGGACAAGCCTCCAAAGAACACTGACGTCTTGATGGAACCCAGGTACTTGCTGAATCTTTCAAACTCCTTGTGCACCTGAAATGCCAGCTCCCTGTTTGAAATTAATTACATAAAGATGACAGGAGTGCATCCAAATTGATAGCATGTTATTATTACTATGTTACAAATATACTTGAAAATATGGTAAACTGGTTAAAATAAAGTACCAGTGACATGTAATTAAAAAATATATATATATATAATGAATCCCTTTGCTACTTTTCAGCCAGTTTATTGGATTTGCCAGAGATTGATGACGTGCTCTCTGTGAATTCAATTAGCTTATACATTACTATTAAATGCTATGGGATGATGAATATGATTAGTAAGATATGATTAAAGGAGGATGAATTGTTTGAATATGCAATGTAATAAAGATGGTTGCTAGAAGAGAGTTTGTGTGCTGTTAAAAGTTAATTGTTTTGGATGTTGTCTGACTATATACAAGACATTAGCCAGGCCACAGAGCTTCGTTTATAGCTTAGATTGATCGTAAGATATGCAGACTCAATCACCTCTACATGTTAAAAAAAATGTGAGTTCTGTTCAGTATTTCAATATTTTGTCCAAAATGAAGGAATACGAAGGAATATAATAAACCCTTGCTAGGAATTGTCACACACCACAGCAGTCTATGTATTGACACTGAAGCTCATTGCTGCAATTCATCCTTACAGTTTTCTTATGATTCTATACCTGGTGTGGCAAATAACAAGAACTTGGACTCCATCTTCTTCCTCGTTCAATACATCCAACTGCTGGAGAGTTGATATCACAAACACTGCTGTTTTGCCCATGCCTGACTTCGCCTGACATAACACGTCCATGCCAAGCACAGCTTGAGGAATGCATTCACTTTGCACTGAAGGTAAGTCGAAATATATATACATGAAGGACAAAATTAATCTTGCCGAAAGGCGAAGAAGTAACCATTTCTTGAAGAAAGCAATTTAATTACCTTCGCTGGGGTGCTCAAATCCACCGTCGTTTATGGCACGTAAAAGTTCAGGTTTAAGAAGGAAATCTCTGAATCCAGAAGAGTGTATCGAAGTATATCCACCTCGAAATACTGGCCGCGTCTCCTCTGCCACATCTGAAATTTCTTCGATTTCTTCCTCAAAAATTAACTCGGGCTCAGAAATGTCAGCCATTCCTTTTTACAAATAACTAGACTAGCTAAGTACACGCTGTTCTTAGTCGCTATAAGCCTTGCAAAGCAAACTGTGTTAGTGAACACTTTATTATGTAGTTTAATAGCTAACGCAGTACATATCTTGCTCAGTCATCGTTGTTGTGCAATGACCATCGCACGCATGCGCAAATAATTCATTGCCTAATTGGAACTGACTAAGTAATGATTCGTATTGTCCATCATGATGGCACAAATTCTTCAACTCTGCTGACCAGCACACTCTCTAGCATGTCCAAGTGATGACCACTTACCGTCAACAATGACACTCTATTAAAAGCACATCAGTGTCTCCAACATATTAGATCTCCAACCCTAAGTTCATTGAGTGACATTGTATAGGATATCGTGGATATATTGAAGATGCATTTGGAGTTTGGTCCTTACAGTGTATTCAAATTCTTTAGCAAGAAGAAGCAATCAAACAAAATGCAGCAACAACAATAACAACAAACAATTATAATGTATCACATAAAAAAAACACTAAATTAAATTTGATTCAAGAAAGTAGTTAATTAAGTTAAAAAACAACTAAAGAGATTAGAAACCTTTTACCATATTTTGCTATTTTATAGACTATCACTTTATTCTTGTTGTTCATAAATTCTCTAAATTTCCAGCACTAAGTAACAATTTGATTGATGTCTTCAAGGTTCAAGTCAATGACAGCTTAGTGGCCACTGGTCAATTCATAACATTTGAATGTACATTAACTCACCTACAACAGGAGTGAAAAAAATAATGGCTTTTTTCAGGACATATAATAAATTGAGCTCTTGCCTTTCGTGTTTGTGTAATAATAACTCATTGCTTGGGGAAGCCAGATTTAAATAAAGAAATCTCACTCATTACTTTGACACAAGCAAGTTACCCAAACAACAGCTTTGTTCTAAGATAGACGTTGCTATTATCTCGTGTGTGTGTGTGTGTGTATGTGCGTGTATGTGTGTGTGTGTGTATGAGAGAGAGAGAGAGAGAACGGTTATGCTTAACTGTTGCAATGAAAAGCTACAACATTAATTGTAGGAAATAATTTGAGCCATCTTTGAAAGATCACTCACTATCTTATATTGCGTCACATCATCTTAGATTATCACTCTTATCTGAAAAAACCAATGTTCTTGAGGCTATAGCTAGTAATTTTGTTTATTTGTTCATTATTTATTTAATTATTGGTTATTTATTTAATTTATTATTATTTATTTATTTATTTATTATTATTATAGTTGTCATAGAGTGGAGTGTGGGATCATCCACATGGCATATCTCACAATTTCCCAGTTCCCCTCCGCGACCTTCTGACCTCCACTCAAGCTCACTGCCGTAACGAAGCAAAAAATCAAGCACTAGGAACTGCAGACTGCCAAGATCAGTGATGGGCGTGGCAAAAGCAAGACACCGATGGCAAAAGTGGCCTGAAGGCAGATGAGCCCACAATGAGTGTTCAGATAAAGGACCAGATACAGGTAAGTGACCGGAGCTGCTGGTTGACACAAACAAGAGAACCTTGCTTTCATTTGCTACTTTTGGACTGATCCATCAGATGTTTGACTCGTCAGTGACACTGTTAGTCATTCTGCATTATGGGATGTCCCATAAAAATTTATAATCGCATTTATTTGAAAATTTCACTGTAAAAGGTTGAATAGCAGGGGTGGATTGGGGGGGGGGGGGGGGGGGTTGACTAGTGTCGTATAAACACCCCATTTTTCAGAATGAGACCTCATCACTTTTTTGTTACTGACCTGTAGTGGAAATCAAAGTATAATAATGCAATAATTTTTCATCATTGTTTCTCCTCATCCTCCAGCAATTGTGATTTTCTAACACACCTCTACTTATTGATATGCTCAGTCAGGATTTTTACTATTTGTCCTTATATGGCAGACCAAGCTTGTAGTAATACTATAACAGAGCAAGTCTAGCATTAATTAATTCTGGAGATAATAGTACTGTATTTAGTGGTTGTTGCTTCTTCAATTTTTTTCTTCAAGGTTGAATTTAAAATTAGCTGTCATGTAACTGCTTTCATCATTAGTTAAAATGTTTGAACATTACTTTGAAAGCTGAATTATCTTTATTCTAGACAAGAATGCCTTTGTAAATTAGTTTGGCTTTTAGTTTTAATTTTTTTCTTCCTGATTTTTTAGCAGTTCATTCATTTCAGTTATGGACAGTCCTAATTACAATGCTAATTATTGTATGAATGAAAATTAAAATAAACAATTCTGTAGGAAATACAATATAGCCAACATTATTGGGGGGGGGGGGGGGGGGGGCTCTTTTCAATATTATCTTTTATTGGTAGAAAAAAACAAACAACAACAACAAAAACAAACAAACTAAAATTAGAATAACTAGTGATGTACTTCAGCACATAATGGTGAGCGAGTTGGTCTGACTGAAATTTATATTTGAATGCTAGCTGCTAATAATTGTTGTTAAATATTTTTGTTTAGTTTATTGCTATCCTTTAGCAACATACAACACTTTTATACATACTTGTTCACTGGATATACCAGCTCAAGACTTTGCGTTGTATTCTCTTCGTGACTGACTATTGGACAAAGGATTTTCAAGAGGTAAGCAATCAAGACGTTGGATTTTCAAGTAAGAACAAAACTGTTAAGTAAGGTGTATAGCTATGACGAACAGTGCATTGAAGTTAACTTACCACTGCCGCTAAAAAATTAAATGAACTCGGCAAATTTTGGAAAACCTAACTGCAAACGTCTGTCCCATTCTGTGTCCGTAGTTCTTTGCTGTTTTTTTGTTTTTTCCTTTTCTTCCCATCATTTCAAAAAATCGTTTTGTCCCGAATTTCTTCGCCTGGGCTAATGTTTACGTTTTTAACTTTGCCATATATATATATATATATATAATATATATATATAGAATACTTATTACACCAGTCAGTCAGAGTGTGATATGGCAGAAATATTTCATGAGCAGGCTAATTTATTTTCACTGAATCCCAGCTGATATTTTAGTAGCTGCGTTAGGTAGGCTTCACTGGAAGAAAGTAGTTGTAAAAACCTAACAGGTAAGCCTCACCTGTTGCTATAACTACTTGGGTAATGAGCTTGCTCAGTACAGCCATGGGATAACACTGTGATAATGTGAGTTGGGTCAGGTACCTAAAAATAACATTGTGAAGATATCTAGCAGTGGAATAAATAAATAAATAAATAAATAAATATATATATATATATAATACCAAAATCTCAATTGTGCCCAATAAATTGACCTTGTTTACACAGTAACATTCTGTCTAATACTACCACTCCACTGTTGATGAAATAGAGGAGCTGAGTAGCCATGTGGTGGGGTCTTCAATTAAGCATTGGGATGACTTTTGTTTCATGTTGACTTGTGAGGATCAGTTAGTGTAGTTGAGTGGGAGTGTGTTGAGGTGTTAGCAGATGTAGATGGCATGTCTGTGGATATAGAGTTGTCTGAGTCTGAAGTTCCTGTTATAGGACAAGGACCAAAAATGGATATGAGTGTTATTTTCCGTATGAATCTAATCAACATGCAGCCATTCTGAGTTTTGTCGAAGAATCTCCAATATGGCCATATAGCAGTAATGACTCCATAGATGTCCCACTGCTAAAGAGATATGATTCTGCATTGCTATGTGATTGCCCACATGGAGCTCAGAGAGGTTATGTGCATGCCCATTGTATGCGAGCTCCATTTGCCTTGAGTGGACAAGGTAAGTGTCCTCAATACCTGAGACAGGCTTGTGCCATTCTGGTTTAATGCTCTGTGATGGGCTGGTGCATCCTGAACAGGATGTCCTAATAACTTCTGAGCAGGAGAAAGACTGTCCGTCCTGCATGGACTGTGTTGTGATACTGTAGCAAAGAGCATGACAGATGATTCCAGTTGACTCCATTAGTCCAGGCTGATGAAATAAGTTTTTTTCCCATTGACTTCACTGTTGTTTCAGCCTTCCCATTACTCTGTGGATAGTGAGGTGATGATACCTGGTGTGTCTCTCCCCCATCTTTTGAAGAAGTCTGGCATATTATATTTGGAAGTAAATTGGGGGCCACCATCAGACCAGAGGGCACCAGGGACAGCTATGTGATAAAACTGATCCCTAAAGCTTCAGTCAATTCCTTTACTGCTGTAGTATCATGGCCCATCTTAATAACATCAAGCCAACCAGTTTTGCAATCTACTATAATTAGAAATTGTTTTTCTCCATGTGCTGCAAAGTCTGTTGTGATATATGCTGGAAGGCCCAACTTGGTGAGGGTCTGACTATCATAGTTTTCTATTTGATGGAAGATGATGTTGACAGTGACCGCAACCTGCAACAAAGTTTTCACTGTCCTGATCCACCTCAGGCCAGTACATAGTGAGACGAGCGCGAGCTTTAGATTGTGATATACTTTGATGTGCCTCATGAAGGCGACTTAACATGGTGGGCCTAAGGCTCACGGGAATGAAAAGACGACAGCCGTAAACTATAAAGTCATCATCAATTGTCAATTTGTCCTTGATTCCCAGAAAGCCTTTAGTGGATCTGACGTTTGGCTTCATTGTGTATGAATATCACGTGCGTCAGGTGTTAATAAGTATCAATTATTTGCAGCAGCATACCTCGCACTTCCTGAAATTTGATACATTCCTGATCTTGTAGCGCCTGTGTGGAATTTTGTATTTGGGAAATTGATGGTGCTATGTCCACTTCCACTGCTAAGTTGTCCTTGTCATGTCTCTAACTGACCCTGTTTGATGGAATAGTTTCAGCCACAGTAGTTCAGCTACAGCGACTGTGGTTACCGAGACAAGTTTGTATATGCATAAATGATGTTAGCTATTTTAGCTATACTTCAAGTAACTGAAACTATATATCACTTCTCTGATTGGAGTATTAACTCTCGTGCTACTATGTCCTACCAGCAGACTTGTATTTTTATTCAGTGTTCAAACACGATTTAGTTACATTTAATGTAAAACTTGAATAACACAACACATTGAATATTCAAACACTATTTATTGAATAATGTAATGAACACAAAAAAGAGAATTCGATAAAAAAAATAGTAGCAAAACAATTACAAAAGTCACAATTACTACTTAACTTGTAATTATCAAAAACACTGAACATTGGCATTGTTACTATCTACAACATAAACAAAACTGTCTAAATCAGTGCACACACTTACAGGTGTCTTAAATTCACCATCCCCTGAACCACACCCACCAAATGAAGTGATAAAATCTCCCGCAGTAGTAAACACTGACACATTGTGACCGTCCACATTAGTGACATACACAAACTGGCCAGACACACAAATGCCACCTGGACTGTCCAACATCTTTACTCCATTACTATCACAGCCAAAAGAGCGCAGGATGGCACCATCTTTACTGGTTACATAAATCATATCATCATTGCAAATGGCATAGATGTTGCCATGGATATCTGAACCAATAACAATAAACTGTTCTTTATTTTTTATCGATCTTTTGTAATTTAAGTCTCCATCATACACCGAAATATTGCCACTGTCAGTTTCACAAACCATTACTTCGTTTTTAATTACTGTTACTCCCACATGTCCCGAGTTATTTGACTGGCCAACTTCCTTCACCTGAACATCACCTCCATTCTTGTTACATTTCATGATCATGTTAGTTGGAAAACTAACACAGTAAATATTGCCGTCACTGTCTGTTGCTATATCGTAAGGTTCAATTAGTCCATGTTCAGCTTTTTTCACCAATATTTGCTTCTTCCCATCTTTACACAACTTCACAATATCTCCATTAGCTTCATTCACAATAATTTCTCCTGTGGAATTCATGTCAATACCCATAGGCACTTTCAGTTCTCTCCAGACTTCGACCGGTTTGTCTAATTGTGTGGGATGGACAGACACTGACATGGTAAAGGGACTACCAGCTACTTGCTGCTTCCCATCAATTAACACTGACAATTCATGACGCCCACGCATAGTGGGTGTGTACTGGATATGATATTCTCTGGTTTTCTTTGATTGTTTAATCTCGCACTTGATGACTGACCCATTGCACAGAGACTTCAGTTGAGCAGTGATGACACATTTACGCCTCGTTGTCTTGCCGTTACTTAGCTTGGTAGTTAAGGCTACCGTGGTCGACTGATCGACTAGCGATGACTCAGCATTATCTGTACTGAGTGTACACTGTTTTGGGTCTATAGCTAGCCTAGTGATCTTGGCCTTGTCCTGACAGAGCTGCTGTAGAGCCTCTACACACCCCACCTCTACCCCCATGTCTGCCTCCTCTACTGGCTCTGTGTTCCTCCCTGACTGGCTTTGTTCTTCTATCTCTTGCTCTATTCTCTTCTTGATCTCAGTGTGCATGCTCATTACCTCATTGTCAGAACAGTCACTCACAAATCTCTCTGTGTAGTCTGTGATACTCTGGACCTGTGCATGAGCTAGAGACAAGTTCTTCGCCTGTACTGTGAGCTTGTCTATCTTCTCTTGAACTGTCTTGGCAGATTCCTGGAGTAGTTGTTGCTTGCGTTCTTCTAGGATGAGTTGGAGTTGATTGAAGGAGGTGTTGATGGTGTCAGCTGCAGAGTTCCCCTGGGCCTCTACCTCCTGCTTGGTAGTCTGGATCTCTGTAACAGCTTTTCCTAAAGTTTCAGCTGTGGCTTTCATTAGAGGCTTCCCCTCAAGTGTGATTCCTTCAGCCATGTTGAACACACTTATAGCAAGATTAGTTAGAAGAGTGGACTAAAATAACAAATACATGAGGTCACATGTGTGGTATGGTTTGATCATATTCATGGACAGAGTGGATAAATAACGATATTCATGTGTGTGATAAGAGGCACACATCCCATAGAGGGCATTGTATTGAGAACGTTTTGCTCAATAATTAAAAAGTGGTAAATCACATGGAAGAGTTGGTTGGAATGACTATTCTCACCTTGTTGCTTGCTACATAAAACAATTTTTTTAGAAAAAAGTAGCTAATGGGCCAATCTTGCATGCAAGACAGATAGATTTGGTGGCATTCAATTTTCAGCTGTTTAATTTATTTTAACTGCACTTCATATCTTGGCAGATAGCTCCTTGGTGATGAAGCACTACAACTGCTTCTGATCACTGCTTTACACAAAAAATTAATAATAAACCTTCACCACTCAGGTGATGGAAAGTGGTTTCCAAGTAGAAGTGGGGGTGGGGAAACTCCATGTACAACTTCATGAAAACATTTATATAGCTACTTCACACACACAAAAAAGCAAAAACAAAAACAATTAAGTACCAAAGGTGCGAACCCTCAGCGCTACTAAGCACCACCTAGCTATTATAAATCTCCTTCCAAAAGAACAAGCAGTCTGTTACCTATTTTAATGAGACATCAAAATAGAATGAAAATGGTACATGAAAACGGTGTCTTAAACTAACCAGAAACACTCACTGATATACATTTTCAAAGCGAAACTTCACTTCTTTCAACTCCGTTTCCCTGACCATAAAACGAACTATACCGCTGGCTGCAAGAAATTATTTACTCACGTGATTATGACGTGATGCTAGGGGTGTTGCCCATAAAAGCTGGTACCTACAGGAGCTGAAAGCTTCGCATTTTCTCAATGATTTTCCCGAAATTCTAAAAAGCTTCGTCCTGAGTAAGTTCATACCTAAATCAACTGTTAATTGTCAGTAATCTCCAAAATCAGAGCGTGACAGACAGACAGACAGACAGGACGACTACTGTAACCCTCTCGCGCATGCGCGCTGAGGGTTAGCATTATATTGACTACAGTTTGAAGTCGGTGAAAATTGGATGTAGAAAATTAGGTAATGTAAAAAATGTTCTATTCCTTCCTATAAATTACTTAACATCTGTCAGTTTAATTTTGGTATCTGTTAATATGCATCTATGTATGTCATCCTTGACAGCTGTAAGCACCAAGTGAGTTGTGTAGTGGTCACTGTGATTAGCAGCTTACTTCTCAAACTGAATTGATGAAATTTACAGAGCCTCTGAATCAATATTAGGACATCAATTAGCTACAAGATTTATCCTGTGCATGCAGTGTGTCTCCATAGTGATCAATATGAGAGACCTGAGCTCTCTGGTCTTCCACTTTCATTATTCTTGCTATCAATTCTGAGACATTTACTGCAACAACTACAGGGGGTTTGGACTCCTACCCCAGCAAATGTGCCAGGTACTCAATCACAGCTGGGTGGACTGGTAGGAGGTAGATGGAAAACTAAGTTCAAGCCCCACTCAGGCAATTTTCCATCTAATTTTTCATCTGCCTCCCAGTTGTGATTGGGTAACTGGCATTTGCTGAGGTGCAAATTCAAGGCCTTTTCTCTTGGAACAGCAATGGTCCAGTTGGGACTTTGGGTGCCCACACCACTTTCTGTGAGGAAAAGTCTGTTCTCCTAATAGTTCCTAGCTGCTCCAGGAGCTTTGCTTACACTGCTGCCTTAGATCAGTAATTCAGCTACAAATGCTGCTGCTGTTACCAAGAACAAGTTTGTACATGCATATGTGATGATAATTGTTACTCTTTGACGCCGGTTTGGGTTATGTTCAATATTCAAAAGAATAAAATTATATTTAGTTATATCAACTTAACAATAGAATAAGATCAGGAGAAAAATAAATTTCAATATCGATCTGATAAAATGACTACAAAAATCACAAAACTACTCGATGTAAATTAAAAACACTGAACCCTGCCATTTTCATCTACAACATACACAAAACGGTCTAAATCTGTGTATACACCTACAGGCTCCCTAAGTTCACCATCCCTTGAACCATGCCCCCTAAATGAGGTGATAAAATCTCCCGCAGTGGTAAACACTGACACATTGTGACCATAAAGATTAGTGACATACACAAACTGACCAGACACACATGTGCCACCTGGGCCATTCAACATCTTTACTCCATTACTATCACAGCCAAAAGAGCGCAGGACAACACCATCTTTACTAATCACATGTATCATATTATCACTGCTAGTGGCGTAGATGTTGCCATTGACTCCTGGACAAGTAGCACGAAAGAATCCTTTATTTTTAATCCATCGTTTGAAGTACAAGTTTCTGTCGTATACTGCTATATCACCGGTCTTCATTTCACAAGTAATCACTTCATTTCCAATTACTGTTACTCCAGTATGACCTGACTGAGTCTGAACCACTTCCTTCACGTGAATATCACCTCCATTCTTGCTGCATCGCATGATTCTGTTCGTTAGGAGACTAACACAGTAAATATTGTCTTCACTGTCAGTTGCTATATCATCACAAACATCGGTCAGTCCATGTACATCTTTTTTCACTAATACTTGTTTCTTTCCGTCTTTACATAACTTCACAATATCTCCTCCAACTTCACTTACAAGAATCTCTCCTGTGGAATTGATAGCAATGCCGTTAGGTTTCTTCAGTCCTGTCCAGACTTTGACCGGCTTGCCCAATTGTGTAGGATGGACAGACACTAGCATAGACAAGGGACTACCAGCTACTTGCTCCTCATCTAACAACACTGACAGTTCATGACACCCACGTACAGTGAGTGTGTACTTGATAAGATATCCTCCGGTCTTCTTTGATCGCTTCACTTCACACTTGATGACTGATCCATTGAACAGACACTTTAGTTGAGCGGTGATGGCACACTTATGCCTCGTTGTCTTGCAGCTACTTTGTTTTGTAGATAAAGCTACCGAGATTTGTTGATTAACCATTGGTGAACCTGCAATTTCTGTACTGAGTGTACACTCAGTTAGATTTATCACTAGCTGGGTGATCTCAGCCTTGGTCTGACAGAGCTGTTGTAGAGCCTCTACACACCCCACCTCGACTCCCATATCTGCCTCTTCCACTGGCTCCATGCTTTTTCCTGGCTGCCGGCTCTGTTCTTCTATCTCTTGCTCTATTCTCTTCTTGATCTCAGTGTGCATGCTCATTACCTCATTGTCAGAACAGTCACTCACAAATCGCTCTGTGTAGTCTGTGATATTCTGGACTTCTGCATGAGCTAGAGACAAGTTCTACTCCTGTACTGTGAGCTTGTCTATCTTCTCTTGAACTATGTTGGCAGATTCCTCGATTAGTTGTTGCTTACGTTCTTCTAGGATGAGTTGTAGTTGATTGAAGGAGGTGTTGATGGTGTCGGCTACAGAGTTCCCCTGGGCCTCTACCTCCTGCTTGGTAGTCTGGATCTCTGTAACAGCTCCAGATAACATTTTAGCTGCAGTCTTCAAGTGGCTGAGCTGCTCAAGAAGTTTTGTTTTGGTGTCTGGAGCTGCTACTTTGCTGAACTCAAACTTGTGGTCCTTATGAGCTATCACTGTGCAGTCACGACAGATGAGAGAGTTGCAATCAAAGCAGTAGATGATGAGGGGCTCCTCGTGAGTGAGACACTTCTTAGTGGGAGGCTCTTTAGCTGCTATCTCCTTAGCTCGACCTTGCTTTAGGTCTTCAAGCGAATCTACCTCGTGAGAACTGAAGGCATTGAGTTTCTTGTGTTGTCCGACACATTCTTTGCAGATGAAAGTGACACATTGGCGACAGAATGCTTCAGCTTTGGCTCCAGAGTCTGAGCATCCTTCACACTTTACCTCTACTTTGCTGTGGACTCGCTCTAGAGCGTAGTAGTTGGATTTGTAGCGGTTGACAAAGAAAGCTGTCTTGAGTTCCTCCACACCTCCCTCAGGGAGAATGGTGTCCTTGCGACACTCTGGACAAGAGAAAGGTTTGGAGGGTGTCCTGAGGGCCAATTTGAGGACACACTCTTTGCAGTAGTAGTGAAGGCAAGGGAGGACCTTAGGCTCTGTGTAGTGTTCCTGGCAGACAGCACAGGTAATCTCCTTCTCCATTTCCATTAGAGTCTTCCCATCGCGTGTGATAACATCAGCCATGTTGAACTCTTACACAGTTTAACAACCCGACTAGCATAATAAAGAGGTGGACTGAAATCAACAACACATATTAGGCCGCGTGATATTAAATTGTATTCATAGACTTCATGAATCAATCAAGAGCAATAAAAAGATATTCATGTGTGCATGTAGCACTCATACAACCGAGTTATTGGACACAGAAATGATTATTCATGGCGTATGTTTATGTATTCTGCCGGCTATTGTTGTGACCAACTGGACTTAAAGCTGTCAACATAATTTTCCCTTAGGGCCTGTGAGAGTCAGGGGAGTAACTTCCTGCTCACGGTAGGAAAAGGGTCGTCAGAGCTGCAAGGCTGGTGAAAAGTACCCAAACCAACTCACATTAAGCAAAGTTAGAAGCACTTACCAGGCTAAAAATATGACAAATCTGTTGCACGTTATCCACTGGGTCCACGATCCTTCAGTTTACTGCACTTGAGAACTTAATGAGAAGTCTAACCAAGACTGTTTCCACTACTGCCATGTTTTAGGTTTCCCACGCCAATTGAAACTTTAGGTGAAACAACTCTTATCCGTCAAATATAGAAAACTATCTCCTATAAATAGAATTTTTTTCCAATCTTGTAAGAATTCTTATTTAATAAAGTTTATACTGTTTGGTGTTTACTGAAAGTTGGTTTGTTTATAAGCATCAGGTAAGCATACCAAATTACATATATTAGTTGACAATGATTAACTTTGTATATTGGTACAGACAATTTCTGTGTTTTGGTTTTGGTGATATTATAGTTGAGAAACTAGTAATAAAAGCATTAAAAATAAGATTTAGGGTTGCTAAAAAAAGTATGGGAACTAGCAAAGCACTAAAAGTGTGTAAACAAGAAAGGTCACTTGCCCAATGTGATGATTTTACGTCTCTTTCAATGATTATTTTAGTATTATAGCAAATGTTAAACAGTAAGGTCTCACAGCAGTGAGTTAGGGATACAGAATTATCACACGGAGAAGTGACCTTTCTGGTTTTCTTAGTTCTCTTTGAACAACCCTAAATCCACAATTTTTAAATTGTGTATGGTAAAGGGTCTTCAATACCATTGTTACTACTTGCAGCAGCTTTTTTGTGACTTTGAGAAAGCAAGAAATTATCAAGAAATATTATCACACAGTTATAAACTTCTAAAAACTGAGGGCTAACCTAAAAAGCTATTTTTGAGAGAAGAAAGTAATATTATTCTTCCACCATCACTGTCATCTTCAGTTAGAGTTCATGCAACCAGATTCATTACAGATGCCATACTATAGATCATGCCAGCCCATGTTTTTTACATCTTATAGTGTCACTATCAGTGTGGCAGATACACTGGATGGTATGCAGGAGGCCATCCAGGGAAGACAGTAACAACTCAAGCATTCTTACACTATCTTTCCACCCCATTTACACAGCAAAATGCTATCTCCCGCACCGTTCCAATTGTACTTGGTGGTATAGATGGAGCTGTGAAAGTTACCTGTCACTGATGTTTATAGTAAAGTCGGGTATAATTTAGGACATTTTTGGCCACTTTCGCACAAAAAACACCTATAATGTAAAATAATCAAGCGTCTCTCCAGGTTGTACATGCCAACCAATACTAGCCTCCTCGCAGTCATAATCGTAGCTACTGGACAGTTGAAGGCTTCAGCATCCCATAAACCATCACTTCTCCTCATCACATGAAGTACCTTGCTGGAATAGCCGTTACATATCTGCAGTTTAGGCTCTGTGTAGTGCTCCTGGCAGACAGCGCAGATAATCTCCTTTCAATTTTCAGAGTGTTCCTATTACCTTCAGCCATTTTGGGTTCAGCTTGCAAATATAGAAGCTGGGACATTTGAGGAAAAAACTCCCACCCCACTTCCTAATCTAGATAGAACCCTGCTTGTAATAAAGATGCCCTTTGGCTTTGCAAATGTATGCAACCAATAACACCCAAGCTGGTCTTTTAGCGATAATTACGGTTTTATTCATACTACATTAAATATTCATTGCAATGAAACATATGGAAATATATCTTTCAATTTGGCTAATGCTATCGTTACTATTAATTTCTAACAGGAATGGTATTTCAGGTGCACAAAGAATTAAAGATTCTGTGAACTCAGAAGAGTGTATAGAAATATATCCACCTCGAGGAACTGGTAGCAATTATACTTTCAAGCCACACCCTGAAATGACCGGCTTGTTGACTATTCTCATTTGTCTGCCCCTCCCTTTGTTTTCAGCTCCACTTTACTGTATCACTTCACACTCATTGACTATCAGACACAACAGTTATTCACAGCTGGGCCCCTAGCCTGGCCTATAAAAGGGTCAGGTTGGGGCCCTCAGTACAGTTGCTGTTACTATTGATTTTGAACACAACTCCTTTTTGTCTAGTGGGTGACTACAGTTGAGCACCTATAGGTTGGGTTGACTCCACAGCACGTTTTTCTGTGCCTAACCTCTCAATTATTGCTCATCCTGAGCATACCTAATCATGCATTGTTCCCTCACTGTAAGCATTGTGTAATGAGCCTCATATGCATGTGCAAAATAATTCATTGCATATTGGAACTGACTTCAAGTAATGATTCATATTGTCAATCATGACGGCACAAGTTCTTCAACTCTGACCAGCACACTCTCTAGCATGTCCAAGTGATGACCACTTACTGCCAACATCTAGTATTACAAACAACAAAATGCACATTCACCATTTCTTTCTCAGCCTTCTTTAATTTAATTTTAGATGTAATCTCTCTTCTGGAAAGATTTTTTTTAACTATACAAGTGGTCCTGGGTTTGAATATTGTAAAAAAACAAAAACAACAACAACAAAAATCACAAAATAAACAAACAAAAAACAACAAAAAATAGCAACAACAACAAAAAAAAAAAAATTTGAAAGAGAATACCCATCGTCGATGAACAAATGCAACATCAATAACAGAATAGGACTAAAAACTATATACTCAGTAATCAAGACAAATCAAGTACCTTTAGTATGCAATGTAATTTAAAAAGATTCAGTCAAGTGTATTGGAGCACTAAAATAGCTGAACAAAAGAGTAGCCATTAATACACTGAGTAATGATACTAGTCATTCTTACACCATTACACTAACTCCTGTGGTTCACTTGGGAAATGCTCTTAAAAATGTAGTTATTATTGCTTGTAATTAAAAAAACAACAACCTTTTTTAGCACAGCAACAAAAAGGACTAAAATTTTAAAATTTTGTTCAAACTCAAATTAGAAACCTTTTACCAGGTTTTGCTGTTTTATACATAATATTCTCACTGTATTCTTGTTTTTCATCAGGATGTGCTCTAAATAGATAAGTCTTCAAGTAATAATTCTGAAGGTTGGTGGAATAATATTTATAGGATGGCTGATTGAGGAGGCCAGGTCTACAAAAACAAGTCTTGTTAGTTACTCTGACACAAGTCATCAAAACTATGTTGCACACAATGTGAGGTTCTCTTATTTGCTTCTGTTACTGCAATCCTAGTCACTCACCTGTATCTGGTCCTTCAAGCTTGGTTCAGGCAGCACTTCACCATCCAACATCTGAACACTCATTGTGGGCTCATCTGCCTTTAGGCTACATTCGCCATAGTTGTCTTGGCTTTTGCCACGCCCATCACTGATCTTGGCTGTCTCTAGTTCCTGGTGCTTGATTTTTGCTTCATTACGGCAGTGCGCTTGAGTGGAGGTCAGGAGGTCGCGGAGGGGAACAAGGAAGTTGTGAGATATGTTTTGCAAGTGATTCCAGATTCCACTCTATGGCAACAAATAACAAATAATTCTAGTGACGTGCTTCAGCATAAATAGCAAGTGAGATAGTTTGTCACCTCTAATATTTAGAGCCCAACGGTAGTGTTTAGCACCACCCTGAAGTAGAAATTCAACAGCACAGTGAAGTCAAACTGAACTTGCCATTTAAAGGTACTGCAACTGCCTCTTTTCAGGGGTCTTATAGTCTGCTATGCTTTGTTAAGCAGTAGATGCTAATGTGGTCCTACTATCATGCTGCATAAAGGTGCCAGAAAAGTAGTGCAGTCTTTATAGTGTGTCTCATAATGGGCTATGCATTGCTGGTTGACAAAGTAAACAAATTCAAGTGCCCAGGTCTAAACCTAGCTGAATTGACCCGCGATAGATATCCCTGTCCACCACACACAGCAGTAGAATGGTTTACCTAACTTATGTAAGTAGAGCAACGGGCGAAAAATGGAGTCACACGTACCACAAATAAGCAATTAAAAAAAATAAAATAAATAAATACAAAAAAAACAACAAAAAAAAAAATGAATAAAAAATTATGGTCACATTTACTTCTTTAACATAGGAATTTAGTATTTAATACCTTGCTTAACTAAGCAAATAAATAAATAGGTTATAAACAACAATAAAAAACAACATAAATTGCTGTAAGTTTAAGTCGGTGAAAGGTCTATGAGTATACTTTATGAAAAACTCATGTTAAAACAACATTCGTATGACAATGCCTTTTCACTCAATAAAGTGTGTTCACACCAATTGCCTTACTAATAACATGTCAAAATACATGAATAACGATTCATTTGATATTTTGTAATGTGCCAGTGCAACAAATGGAAGGCGGACTAGCCTAGAGATGATTATTAATGCTCACTACAAACAAGGAGAATACAGGCCTAATTATTTACATGGATGGAAGGCGAACCATCCTGTTGTATCTACTACCTCAAGAGTAAGTATAAAAACAAAACAAAAAACACCAACCCAGCAGCAACAGTAGTAAACCATTTACACGACTAAAAAGGACCACAAACTAAACAACGCTATCTTTACTCTAATTGTCATTAAACATCTCAAATAACATGTCACTTGCTTGTCAATTCATGAAGACTATCCCTTAGATCACAAACTTACATTATTAATCTCCTTCTTGTCTCTCAGTAGAAGATACCTCAGTAGATTGAGTGAAGACATTATCCTGGAGAGAACAACTGAATGTTTTTGTTATGTACAGTAATAAACACATAAATTAATGTACTTTCTATTTAGAAACCCATTGCCAGCAATGATCCCTTACCAGTCTAGTTCTTTCATGAGTTCCAATTCAGGTCCAACGGACATGAAGGCTTCCAAGAGAACCAGTAAATGAGGACCAAGAAACTTGTCCCCACTTCCAGGATACTACACACAATGCAAATGCAAGTGAGCATAAACTAACGCATGAGGACACACACACACACACACACACACACATACATCCCTCATAAAACAAACAAACATAAATTATTGTTGAAACTAACTTTGTTGTTGAGAGATTTCACAACTTCTTCTTTAATGGAATGAATAAGAAATCCACGAATGCCTGAGTGAGAAATGGTCCGCAGAAGCTTATGGTAGAACTTGTGACGTCCATTAGCACCAAACTTGTGGATGAAGAGTTCAAAGTATTTTACAGCATCTTGTCTCTATAACCAAACAACAACAACAACTGATATTTAAGGCCTTCAACACTGGATTAATAAACAACAAAGCAAAAACTCATCTACATGTAATTTTTGATTAATAAATACCAATATTATTAGATGCTTTATGAGGGGATGAGATGAACTTTTAGAGTTAAAAAGTAACAACTGTGAACGGTGTATTTAAAACGAATGTGACCGACCAAACAAAAAACAACAACTAACAACAACAAAAGCAACAAAAACAACAAACAAACAACAACACAAAAACAAACATATCTCCTACTCCTACATTTCTTAATTAAACCTGTGTTGCTTTACTGTATCATTTACATAACACAATATCAGTGATAATACCAAACTTACAACAGTCTTCTTTTGGCACAGGGTTATCAGATTCACCAACACCTGGTACAAATTCATGACAACAGTGAGTCTAGTGCATGCATTTATAGGCAAGCGAGTGAGACTCTGTTAGGTAATTGTGGTACTTTACAAATGGTATATGGTCTCTTTTAGGTTGTGCATTTCATTAAAAAAAAATGTAGCTTTAAGATTATTAATTTTGCTACAACAGCAATGTGTAAATTGTTTGATACACTGTATTTCTAATGTTTGCTCTCTTGAGTCAGTCACTCAAAATCACAGCAAATAGTTACTACAACTGTGATATTCTCTGCAGTGGTCTGCTTTTTGCAAAAAAAAAAAAAAGAAAAAAAAAAAAAAGAAGAATCAAACAAACCGTATAGGATGGGCTTTTACATTCAACTCACCCTCCTCCCTCCCCACCCCCCTAAAGGCTGACTAGCTCACCATTTAGCAGACAAGCTCACCCCAGGTATAGTAACTGTAGCTCACCTCAGCCACTCTCATGTAAAGCTTATCATCTAGCAAATACTGCTCAAGGGTGTGATCAGGTAACCGTGACAACAGCTCTTTCAATAGCTTCTACTAACATACAAAGCAATTATTAAGATAAAAATGACTTAGCACTACAGCAACAGTCTCACCAGTCCTTTCTTGATGAGACTGTTCTTCTTCCTGAAAAAACAAAACCAAAAAATTATATATGTACTTACCAAACCATGTGTTTAGTGTTTAAGGAATTATTGCTAATGTTCCGATCTTGAAGGAGAAGCTCAAGGGAAAGTTTGGTTATTTAGCAATTATTCTAAGATTTGACATGGTTTAACTTTTTTATACGCACAAATTCCATTTCAAACATTTTGCGAAACAAAATAATGATAGGATATCGTTTTGAAGGACAGTAACAGTTATCAGTGAGAATTACTCCAAATATGGACTACAAGAAGTGTACTTCATTCCTTTTTTACCACCCTCAAACAAAAAAAAAACAAAGAGCAAACTAAAAGTGATGATAAGACAAGGATATTAAGTAAAAGACATCACACTTGACTTATGGAATGTCATGGATTAATTTGCATAGTCAGCTTATTTTTAAGACGTGGGCAGTTGCTAAGCTAATATAGTATAAATAAATTTTACATACATTTATATTTGTATCATGGTATGTTCAAACTGTCCAATTAGATGGCTCAATTCAGGGTGAATATATCTCATACTGACCTCCTAGGAGGTAAATAAGTGACTGCCCAATCAAAACTTAAATTTTATGCATTTCTTATAGCCTAGAGCCATAGTACAAGTCCTCTGTGTTTGGTTGGTACGGGCTTTACACATCCTCGATCCTTCGGTCCTTGGTTGTGTAAATCTCGTACCAACCTCAAGTCATGGTATAACCTATACATAATTTCTGATAAACAGGCGTGTCCCTTAGTCACACATCTGTCCACCCACACACAGCTCACATACTCTAGCAGTAAGACTGTGCAGAACTTGAGTGCTATGTGGAAGAAGAAGGCAGGAGAGTAGACCATGGGCACCATTCCACGTCCCAGCTTCTCTACCAGTAGAAGGTAGGCATAGCAACCGAGAGCTAATGGTGGAGGAGTGGAGTGACTAACTCTGTCTTCTATCTCCTCCTCATCCATTGTCATGGTTACTTCTGAAGAAACTTCCAGAAATACTTCACACTCCATTAAGCTGCAGTGACACAGTCTCAAATTATCCTACACACATATGAATGAAACATTGATAAATTAAACTTTTGAAGTAAATTACCAAATATAACTGGACAGTTTTTGCTTAGCTATGTACATACCTAAAACTTAATTAATAGTGAAGATATTAAATTTTAAGGCGAAGTGATCAGGGATTTATACAGGATTTTTTGTGCTAAGAGGAGGGGGGGGGGATTTTTTGTAGAGTCACAAAAAACTGTATATCTACATAATACGGTGAAGTCATGACTGTGAAACGGATTGGTAGACAAAAATGTAGACAAACTATATAATAGTTAGGCGCTGCCTCCGAGAGAACTACCGTTTTTAGGGTCCACCCTAGGATTTTGCATCCCAAGGGGCTAAGGGACCCTAAAATAAGTTGTTCAGGATGGCTACACAGCTCCTAACTAATTTAGAATGTAGCAATTGCTCTTAACAATGCAATTGAAGGGACTGTAAATGCCATTGGAGGGACACTAATTTGGCCTGCCCTCAAAGCAGGAACACTAAGTCTATAGTGTCCCTCTCTGGTGGACCCAAGCAATATAAAATCCCTATGTCACTATACAAAAACTACATCAGCTATGGTTTAATACGAATTGGCATTGAAGGACCAGAACTAGAGAACTGTTGAATTTGAAAAGTGAAACTAATCTTAGTGTAAGGCTATTTACAATGTTGTAGATTTTGATTGCTACTTTTAATAACTCCCAACACTATTGGCTGGTCTATTCAAATTTGTTTAAAAAAGTTCAATTCAATGCTATAGTTGACAGGTGTCAATTCTTCATCTATTGTGTAGGGACATCCCATGATGCTCCAAGACGAGAGAGTTAAGGAGTAAATGTGTATCTGCTGGATGATTGTAGCTATAGTAGTGAGCTAGGAGTAAAAGATTCATGTCTGTCTAGTAAAGTATTAACCGCACATGAGCTCGTCATCCTCTTGAAAGGTCTCAACTTCACACCCACACCTCTACCACATACTCGCCCAGAACGCTACTTAGTATAATACTGGCCAGGATACTTATGTATATGTAGGAGAGTGTACGCATGAAAACCTACTTAAAGGCAAGCACAGTGTGGAGACTACAGAAACCAGAGAGACTTCCTCTAGCCCAGCAAGCTAAACTCTTTGATCTGGACCCTTGCCCGCCATATGTGGAGACAGCCGATGCACAGACCAAGCACAAGCTCCTGACACTTATGACACGCAAATTCAAATCAAACACTTCACGCGGCTATTGCAGAGCTAGCATTGAAAAGCCTCCAGCAAGAGTGTGACCTGGTCATCAGACAAGCGGACAAGGGCTCCAGCACCACTGTACTGGACAGGATACAATACGTTAGAGAGGGCAGACAGCACCTGGAGGACCAGTCTACCAACAAATAAATACATTTCGATAATACATTAGCCCTGACGGCCAGAATTAATGTGGTCCTTTTAAGGAACTCTTCAAACAACAAGTGACAAGATACAATATGTTAGAGAGGGAAGACGGGCTTATGTCTCCTCCTGCTCACACGTTATGTCATGTAGCATTGATGTAGTTAATCAGCAAAACTAAGTCATGGAATGAAGCTCGCAATGCTATCTGAACCATGCAACTGAAGAAAACCTCAAGCGATTTGTGAATTGTGAGCTAAAGCATTCCATTCTTCCTATAGTGTTCCAAGATTTTTTTCCAAAGAATTGTATTATCTAGTAATAGCATCTCTGCAAGCATTGATTGTGTATGTACACTCTCCTGAGCAAAGGCCAACTTGCTCTGCAACTTACATTGTTTGTGGTTTGATGGAATTCACTGGGGACATTGTTAAGACAATTGATCCACAGTATCTCGGAGCTGATTTCAGCTAGAACCTGGCGTGAGTAGTAAGTGTATATGTTGTATAGTACACTTGGTACTGTATAATAAAATGACAATTTCATTACATTGTTTAATGGGTACGTAGGAAACAGAAGACATCCAGGATATTGTGTACACCATCAAAGAAGTAAATGAAGTGTCAGGAAAAGCTGTTAACCGATTAGTGCCGATAGGCGCGTATACGCGACCCGGACTAAAAACGAAAAGAAAAAGGAAAAAGACAATAAATATACAAGTTCAGGCTACACCGTCCAGGGAGGGGGGTATGGTGGGGAGACGGTGGAGCCACAGCGATGCATTGCCCCGCCATAAAGCAATTGCCACGCGGCCACACAGGTGACTGGTAGTTGGGGTGGAGTCAGAAGTGCCACAGCGATTCTCGATGGCCCTGCTGATGATGGTGATGGTGCGGATGGTGTCCTCAGCCAACCCACCTAGTGTCTCAGCCACAAGAGGGACGAAGTCCGTCCCGGAGGAGCGGCAAGCTGAGAGGTTGGCCGGTAGTTCCGATAGGCGCATAAATGCGGCCAGAGAAAAGCAGCTTCGGTTTGGTTTTATTACAACTGTTTGGACTGAGGTAGCCTCTCCTGGAGTCTTTGTGGTTAAACTACAACCAAGTAAGATTGATAATAGATAATAATTTGTAGTAGCTGCCATAAGAAAAAATTGAGAAATATGCTCTGATAGTTAGACAACATATATAGACATTAAAATAATACCAGTAATGATTTTATGAAATAGAATATATTGATACCTCATAATAATTGAATCAAAACAGAAATGGCTAAAAAAAAGACTAAATGCTGCTGAAGTATTGACTCTGATGAGGAGTTTGATGAGTCTGATGAGGTTATGGCAGAAGATGGCTCACAAATGTCTTACCCTGTCCAATGGTCAGTGTTGAATACAATAAATGATATGGGAGGAGTGAACTTAGGAGATCAGGATCGTGGATACTATCATGTTCGAATGAAATGCCGGAAATTTTACAAATACATCATTAATTTTCTGTTTGACGTAACCATTACAAATAGTTTCATTCTTTACAATATTAATTTCTCAAGATAGAAAGATGAAGAGTTTGAAGTTTTGAGAAATGCTGGCTTTGGAGCTGATTGGTAATTATTGTACCAGAAAGAGAGCTGGTCGTAGTAGAAGTCGCACCATCCATTCACTTCCTATGCTTCATTTTCCAGCTCGATTTCCAACAGACCATGGGGACAAAAGGGGAAAGTGTGCTCTCTGCAGAGAAAACAAAAAAAGAATGGACACACAATGGTTTTGTAAAGAATGTGATGTGTGGCTGTGTCACACTGGCACTAAGCATGATTGTTTTCTGTCTTGGCACCAAAGAAACTAACTATATCAATATCTATCCTGTCTTGAAACTTTCTTTCATTTTTATTTCAATGCAACCGTTTATGTTCTAATTAGCTACCACCAAAACAATTTTTTTTTATTATGTCAAACAGACTATTTTGTCCAATAAATATTCTTACCTTATGATAGTGTAGTAGCTACTAACTTTTAGACAGTTCTGATGTTCTGTTCTCTCTAAATTTAGTTGCCTTTAATGTCCTCTACTGCCTGTGATCGTTGTTATGACAAAATCTTTCCATTCCCGACGCTGAAACTTAGAATAAATATAGCCTAGGGCTAATCTGTGTCTATAGTAGCATAGAATAGCCCTCTAGGAACTAGCGGTCTGTACTTTGTTTTCCGCGATCTCACTTCACTCGGTCTCAACGCTCGTAGTTTTCAAGTAACTCCTTCTAGAAGGGTCGACCGCGACCGCGTGCAAAAAAGAATTCCGTTTTACGGCGGCCCCGCGCAGTAATTAATTCCGGAAGTAATCGGTTAACAATGCCATACTTCTGTGCCAATCACCAACATTTAGTACTGCACAGAAAAGGATGGACCCATTCATAGGATTTAATAAGTATCTCCTTGTGGGCATTAAACATCAAGGCAAGAAAATAAAGTATGAAAATGATTGTTGTTGTTTTTTTTGTCACTGAGCACATATGTATGTAAATTATATTTTTAGCTAATACATTATCAACCGACAGCACCACAGTGTATCGTATTGCTCATTATTCTCCTGATAGAATCGAGCCACCAGCGGACTGCTGTTATTTTCACTAATGTTTTCTAATTTATATATAATGTAAAACTTTTAAATAACACAAGAAATCGAATGTTCAATGCCATGTACTTTATGAATGAACATTAACAAAAAATTAATAGAATAAGCTCTAGAGAATAGTGGAAAAAAAATATAACAACTTAACTTTAAAAACACTGAACTCTTTCAGAGTTATCTGTAATATACACAAAATTATCTAAATCTGTACAAACACCTACAGGATTCCTGAATTCACCATCCCCTGAACCATGCCCCCTAAATGAGGTGACAAAATTTCCTGCAGTAGTAAACACTGACACGTTGTGACCATAAAGATTAGTGACATACACAAACTGACCAGACACACAAATGCCACATGGATCATTCAACATCTTTACTCCATTACTATCACAGCCAAAAGAGCGCAGGACAACACCATCTTTACTGATCACATGTATCATATTATCACTGCTAGTGGCGTAGATGTTGCCACGGACATCCGAACAAATAGCAAAGAAGTCTTTTTCAGTTTTAATACATTTTTTATAATTTAAGTTTCTGTCACACACAATAAGATGACCACTGTCCATTCCACACAGCCACACTTCATTCTCAATTATCGTTAACCTTGAATATCCTTGGTAATTGGGCTGGTCAACTTTCTTCACCTGAACATCAAATCCACTCTTATTGCATTTCATGATATGATTGGTGGAACCACTAACACAGTAAATATTGTCATCACTGTCTATAGCTAAACCCCAAACATTAGTCAGTCCATGTATATCTTGTTTCACTAATACTTGTTTCTTCCCATTTTTACGTAATTTCACAATATCTCCACCAAAGTCACTCACAAGAATCTCTTCTGTGGATTTGACTGCAATGCTAGTTGACGCATTCAGTCCTGTCCAGACTTTGACAGGCTTGCCTAATCGCGTGGGATGGACAGACACTGACATGGTAAAGGGACTACCAGCTACTTGCTGCTTCCCATCAATTATCACTGATAGTTCATGACGCCCACGCACAGTGGGCGTGTACTGGATAAGATATTCTCCGGTCTTCTTTGATCGCTTCACTTTGCACTTGATGACTAACCCATTGCACAAAGACTTCAGTTGAGCAGCGATGACACATTTACGCCTCGTTGTCTTGCCGTTACTTAGCTTGGTAGTTAAGGCTACCGTGGTTGTTTGGTTGACTAGTGATGACTCAGCATTATCTGTACTGAGTGTACACTGTGTTGGGTCTATCACTAGCTGGGTGATCTTGGCCTTGTCCTGACAGAGCTGCCGTAGAGCCTCTACACACCCCACCTCTACCCCCATGTCTGCCTCCTCTACTGGCTCTGTGTTCCTCCCTGACTGACTCTGTTCTTCTATCTCTTGCTCTATTCTCTTCTTGATCTCAGTGTGCATGCTGATTACCTCATTGTCAGAACAGTCACTCACATATCTCTCTGTGTAGTCTGTGATACTCTGGACCTGTGCATGAGCTAGAGACAAGTTCTTCTCCTGTACTGTGAGCTTGTCTATCTTCTCTTGAACTGTCTTGGCAGATTCCTGGAGCAGTTGTTGCTTGCGTTCTTCTAGGATGAGTTGGAGTTGATTGAAGGAGGTGTTGATGGTGTTGGCTACAGAGTTCCCCTGGGCCTCTACCCGCTGCTTGGTAGTCTGGATCTCTGTAACAGCTCCTGATAAAGTTTTAGCTGCTGTCTTCAAGGGGATGAGCTGCTCAAGAAGTTTTGTTTTGGTGTCTGGAGCTGCTACTTTGCTGAACTCAAACTTGTGGTCCTTATGAGCTACCACTGTGCAGTCGCGACAGATGAGAGAGTTGCAATCAAAGCAGTAGATGATGAGGGGCTCCTCGTGAGTGAGACACTTCTTAGTGGGAGGCTCTTTAGCTGCTATCTCCTTAGCTCGACCTTGCTTTAGGTCTTCAAGTGAATCTACCTCGTGAGAACTGAAGGCTTTGAGTTTCTTGTGTTGCTTGACACATTCTTTGCAGATGAAAGTGACACATTGGCGACAGAATGCTTCAGCTTTGGCTCCAGAGTCTGAGCATCCTTCACACTTTACCTCTACCTTGCCGTGGACTCGCTCTAGAGCGTAGTAGTTGGATTTGTAGCGGTTGACAAAGAAAGCTGTCTTGAGTTCCTCCACACCTCCCTCAGGGAGAATGGTGTCCTTGCGACACTCTGGACAAGAGAAGGGTTTGTTGGAGGCTGTCCTGAGGGCCAGTTTGAGTACACACTCTTTGCAGTAGTAGTGGAGGCAAGGGAGGACCTTAGGCTCTGTGTAGTGCTCCTGGCAGACAGCACAGGTAATCTCCTTCTCCATCTCCACAAGAGTCTTCCCCTCATGTGTGATACCTTCAGCCATGTTGAATTCTTACACAGTACAGTAACCAGATGGGCTGATAAAGATGAGGTTGACTAAAACAACAACTAAACTTTCCGGTCAGGTCACGTGAGGCATATTTATATCACATTCCTGGACCACAGCCGGGATAGAGTGGGATAATAACGATATTCATGAGAGTTGCAAACACCACACTCTTAAATTATGTAGTTAGTAAGTTATGTTCAAACTCTTTACTACGGTATCTCTAAGGCACTAGCTTTTGTGGTTAATGCCTCCTATCTGCACGCTGTAATCATGTGAGCAAACAATTTCTTTTCTTGATGCTGAGTAGTTTTCCGAGAGCTGGAATTACAGCTTTGTGTTGAACTACCAGTGACTGCCCCTTACATGTTTAGCTTCTCTTATGAAAACAAAGTTTACTTCTACCATTTTCATTTGCCTGACTAGGTATATGCCCAATCAATTAATTTTAGGTGTGGGAATGATTTTGTAATAGCTATGTAGCTAGTGTGTGGTAGCGCTGAAAATTCACACTTGTCGTGGTTTCCTGAGGTGTCACTTCAAACTGCTGTACAGAGGTTATGTGGGTGACAGGGTTAAAAGGAACATAGGTATGAAATAGAGGGTTAATAATATTACCTACTGAGCATGCATCTAATGCCACTTTGTGTATTGAATAATTCTTTAGTTATTGTTGCTTCTATTGGGAGTTCTACAAATGCATGCATTAATTTGACCTTCTAATTGTACTAGTATGTATGTATGTGTGTGTTTTTAGAGCTGGGCGATATTGGATAATCACAGGCGATACTTACTTGAATTATCGCGATAAAGTGATATATCACAATATTTCATAAATAATACCTAACAAAGTAAATTCACAATTTCTTTCTCAGCCTTCTTTTACTCATTAGATGCATTCTCTCTCTTTCACAGGCTTTTTAAACAATACAGAATTAAAAATATTTGGTCGCCACCGGCAATCGAACCCAGGACCACTTGTATGGTGCACAAGCGCTCTGCCACTGAGCCACGACTACCAGCCAGCGAACAAACACTACAATTATGTATTTATACTGTTAAGGGGTACTACTATGCTACAGTCTCGCTCTTCTCAACAATCCAATGAAATTTCTCTTTTTTTCAAAGATTCTTATTCGTTGAATTTTTAACTCCTTTAATTTATCACTTCACAAAGAAGGCTGAAAAAGAAAGTCATCGTTAGCTACTTCAAAAACTTCATTAGTACCGCGCTACAGCTTAGTTTTCAAATAACGAAAACGGCTGTTCCTCTTAACTGTCATGCACATGAAGTTCCCACATTAATTTAATGATCTGTACCAACGGTTTTGGGAGAACCAATTATACCGTGCAAAAATACTTGAAATATCGTCTTCACGATATAGGGTTTTTATTGCAGTGCAACGATAATTCCGGTATATCGCTCAGGTCTATGTGCTTTCCACTGTTAAGTTAATGTTACTCACTTGATTGTTGTTGAACCAAATCTAAAATCTCTACTTAGTTTATAAGAGATTGTCTTTAATACAAGCCAGCTGAGGGACAGGATTGATTTAAGTGCAACCCTATGTATGTGAAGTTAACAACTGTTTCTCGTTCCCCAAAAATCAGCCTGAAATTCAGCCAGTAAGACAATATAGTTAAAGGAGGAATAGACCCACTTTCAATCTAACCACTAGAATTTTTTTTGTTCTACCGTCCTATAGGTTTTTTTTTAATGAAGTTCATGACATGAGAAATTTCAAGACCTACAAACTAACAATCAAGATCTTCACATTAAAAACAACAAAAAACAAAAAAAACGAAAACAAACTATAATCTTTATTGTACTCAGAGAAAGGTTTCTCCCCGATTCTTTCCATTAAAAAAATTATTTTATTCTTTTGTTTAAATGATTGAATTAAAAGAGCAGAAAGCAAGCACTAAAAATTTATCCTCCAAGCCTGACTTCAAACTATTATATCCTGTTCCCTTGAGAAATTATGTGAAGAAGATCAATGTAGCATTCTATGTAAAGTTTAAAAGAGAAATAACATAGGGAGAAATCAAGCCTTTGTTAAAAATGGCTAAACAATTAAGCATTCTGAAGACTCTCTTTGCCCGGCTGACCAACACTAAGTCATGGTATGAAGCCCAACAACGCTTCCTGAACCTTGCAACTGGAGAAACCTCAAGTGATTTGTGTGTGAGCTAAAGCATTCCATTCCTAAAATGTTCCAAGACTTTTGCCAAAGAATTGTGTCATCTAATGAAAGCATTTCTGCAAGCATTGATTTTGTGTATGTACACTCTCCTGAGCAAGGTCCAGTTTGCTCTGCAACATTCGTTGTCATAGTTTGACGGAAGTGACTGGGGAAATCATTAAGACAATTTATCCGCAGTATCCCGGAGCTGATTTAGTCGCTCTTAAGCTGGAACTGGACGTAAGTAGTATGCGTATATGTTGTATAGCTGGTACACTTGGTAGTGTATGTTAAAATGACAACTTATTACATTGTTTAATGGGCACGTAGGAAGCAGAAGACATCCATATACACCATCAAAGAAATAAATGCAGTGTCAGGAAAAGCTGTTAACAATGCCATACTTCTATGCCAATCATCCACGTTTAGTAGTGCAAGGTGTTCCAGTTAGGTCTTCCAAGAATTTTACTGATACTGTGAAAAGCATTGGTCTATGGTGGCAAGAGCAATTGCAAGATTTAATGGCACAAGCAGGTGAAGAAGAGAAAGGACAGGCTGAAGAATGTGGTGATTATCACCATAGTGTTCCTGCGATTACTGTAATAGTAGATGCAGGTTTGAGCAAGCGATCTCATCGCCATTCCTATAACGCTAAATCAGGTGTAGGAATAATTATAGCCTCAGGTAAAATTCTTCACATTGGAGTCCACAACAAATATAGCACAGCCTGCACTCAAGGTGTGCCTCAAGAGAAGCACATGTGCTTCAAACACTGGGACGAGTTCATCTGAAATGGAGGCTGATATTATCCTAGAGGGGTTCAAACAGTCTGAGCAGTCCATGGTCTCAGATACATTTTTTAAAATTGGAGATGGTGATAGTAGTGTTTAAGCAACCCTTGTCGAATGTGTGCCAGGATGCGGACTTCATTCAGAAAATGGAATGTGCCAATTACTCTATCATAGCTTGCTGGAAAAGTTGGTACAACAAAAGTCACACTACAAGGCTGGACTGAAAAAATGCACACTAAGTTGACCAGTGCAGCTCGTTGTGCCATACACAAGGTTTGGTTAGCAACCTCGTATCAAAAGCTGGGAGACTAATACACAACACCACAAACCAATCTAGCAGAGAATTGGATGCAGATAAGATGTACATTTGATGGCGGGAAGGTAATTAACAGGAGTCAGGGTGGCTCTTTCTTATTCAGATGCTGTGGTAAAACATGGGGGATAACAATGTGAGAGAGAATGACTGGTGACCATATTTATATTAATGCAGCTCAAAGAAAGCTGAATCAGAGAGGAAACGTAAATCAGTGGACAAAGCAAAAGAGAGTTGAAAAAAGCAAGTATTGTCACCAAGACAACTCCATTGCTGCTAGTAAAGCTTATGCTCAACATGGTGGCTTCACAGAGCCAGATGACATGGAAAATAATGTTTCACAGGAATATTAGAATAAGTTGAAGCAAAGTTACTACGATACTTCCACACCAACCATTTTCTTTTGGAAAGAAGAACGGTCTAAAAGAATCACTTCTTTTTGTGTTGGAACTATTGCGAAAAACTAAAAAGTAACAAAGTGAAATAATTGCTGTACAGTACTTTTAGGGGAAACAAGGCTAAATTTAACAGAAGACAAGGCTAAAGAAGTCTACCTAGCCTATCAGCAGAAGAATGATTACCCAGGTTTGAAAGCAGATCAGTCTGGCCTAGTGATAAGCTCAGAAAATCCACGGCTTGCTGCAAGTCCTGATGGAGTTGTCTATGATCCTACTTACTCTTCACAAAAAGGTCTTGTTGAAGTCAAGACTCCATTTTTGGTAAAAGAAATGACCATTAAAGAAACGCATGCTATGAGCAAGTCATTTGGCCTAGAAACAACTGAAAGAGATGATGGCTTCATAGTTTTTCTTTGAAGAAACGATATGACTACAGCTATGAAATACAGGGCCAGATGAGCTGTCGTGATTTATCCTGGTGCAATTTTGTAGCATATAGTGAAAAGAATCTGCATATTGAATGAATATTTAGAAATGCGGAGTGGTGGAAAGAACAGTTACCAAAACTAAGAGCATTTTAATTTCGATGCACTTCCAGAGCTGGCAAGCCCAAGACTAGGAAGAGAAGGTATTTGGGAACCCCAGGATGATGTTATCTGTGATCATAGAATCTACATACATTAGATTTATTACTTGTGTTGTATTTTGTTGTCTGTGTCATGAATATTCATATGATAGTAGCTCTAACCACCACCACTTAGCCCCAAACCACATGTGGCAACTTGTGTGAAACCACAGATGACAGTCCTGCAGCCAGGGGTTTAGGTAACCTGAACTTTAGTATTATTATTAATCATAACCATTGTTCTAAATTATTTATGTCACTATTGATTAAAAAAAAAATGTTGGAAAACACACACACACATATAATATATATACACCTACATCTATATATACCTATTTTTCATTTCCAGCATTCTTCCCCTAGTTAGGCCAGGGTATCAGAAAATCAATCATTTTGTGAACCAGGGTCACAAACTTGTTCTTCAAGCAAGTAAGGAATGAGAAAAATATGAGTTATTCCGGTGCGTTGTTAGCAGTAGGCGAGCCACAACCTTTAACAATGGTTTGATAAATGCTGAACGAGTCTAGTCTAGATCTGCAAGCCAAGTTTTATAAAATTGAACTATTAGTTTAATATTTGATATACACCCACAAGGTAAAAGGTCGGAAATGCCAGACAATATCATACGCGTACAGTCAGCAAATGAGTGCTAAAAAGTCTGGAAAATAAATTCATCCCTGTGCTGGTAAGCTGGAAATAAAAATCTTGGATTAACAACTATTGCAATGTATGGTGGGAAAGTGACTTGGAAATTGATTGCTTTTTAACATAATTCCTTTTTGTCTAGTGGGTGACTACAGTTGAGCACCTATATAGGTTGGGTTGACTCCACAGCACGTTTTTCTGTGCCTAACCTCTCAATTATTGCTCATCCTGAGCATACCTAATAATGCATTGCTCCCTCACTGTAAGCATTGTGTAATGAGCCTCATATGCATGTGCAAAATAATTCATTGCATATTGGAACTGACTTCAAGTAATGATTCATATTGTCAATCATGATGGCACAAGTTCTTCAACTCTGACCAGCACACTCTCTAGCATGTCCAAGTGATGACCACTTACCGCCAACATCTAGTAATTACAAACAACAAAATGCACCTTCACCATTTCTTTCTCAGCCTTCTTTAATTTAATTTTAGATGTAATCTCTCTTTTGGAAAGATTTTTTTTAACTATACAAAATTATAAAATATAATACAAGTGGTCCTGGGTTAGAATATTGTAAAACAAAACAAAACAAAAAACAACAAACAAAACAAAACAAACAAAAACAAAAACAACATTTGAAAGAGAATACCCATCGATGAACAAATGCAACATCAATAACAGAATAGGACTAAAAACTATATACTCAGTAATCAAGACAAATCAAGTACCTTCAGTGTGCAATGTAATTTAAAAAGATTAAGTCAAGTGTATTGGAGCACTAAACTAGCTGAACAAAAGAGTAGCCATTAATAAACTGAGTAATGATACTAGTCATTCTTACACCATTACACTAACTCCTGTGGTTCACTTGGGAAATGCTCTCAAAAATGTAGTTATTATTGCTTGTAATTAAAAAAACAACAACAAACTTTTTTAGCACAGCAACAAAAAGGACTAAAATTTTAAAATTTTGTTCAAACTCAAATTAGAAACCCTTTACCAGGTTTTGCTGTTTTATACATAATATTCTCACTGTATTCTTGTTTTTCAGGATGTGCTCTAAATAGATAAGTCTTCAAGTAATAATTCTGAAGGTTGGTGAAATAATATTTATAGGATGGCTGATTGAGGAGGCCAGGTCTATACAAACAAGTTTTGTTAGTTACTCTGACACAAGTCACCAAAACTATCTTGCACATAATGTGAGGTTCTCTTATTTGCTTCTGTTACTGCAATCCTAGTCACTCACCTGTATCTGGTCCTTCAAGCTTGGTTCAGGCAGCACTTCACCATCCAACATCTGAACACTCATTGTGGGCTCATCTGCCTTTAGGCCACTTTCTCCACAGTTGTCTTGGCTTTTGCCACGCCCATCACTGATCTTGGCTGTCTCTAGTTCCTGGTGCTTGATTTTTGCTTCATTACGGCAGTGTGCTTGAGTGGAGGTCAGGAGGTCGCGGAGGGGAACAAGGAAGTTATGAGATATGTCTTGCAAGTGATTCCAGATTTCACTCTATGGTACCAAATAAATAATTGATAAATCTAGTGACGTGCTTCAGCATTAATAGCAAGTGAGATAGTTTGTCACCTCTAATATTTAGAGCCCAACGGTAGTGTTTAGCACCACCCTGAAGTAGAAATTCAACAGCACAGTGAAGTCAAACTGAACTTGCCATTTAAAGGTACTGCAACTGCCTCTTTTCAGGGGTCTTATAGTCTGCTATGCTTTGTTAAGCAGTAGATGCTAATGTGGTCCTACTCATGCTGCGTAAAGGCGCCAGAAAAGTAGTGCAGTCTTTATAGTGTGTCTCATAATGGGCTATGCATTGCTGGTTGACAAAGTAAACAAATTCAAGTGCCCAGGTCTAAACCTAGCTGAATTGACCCGCGATAGATATCCCTGTCCACCACACACAGCAGTAGAATGGTTTACCTAACTTATGTAAGTAGAGCAATGGGCGAAAAATGGAGTCACGTACCACAAATAAGCAATTAAAAAAAAATACAAAATAAATAAAAAAATAAATATAAAAATGGTTACATTTTCTTCTTTAACATAGGAATTTAGTATTTAATACCTTGCTACTAAGCAAATAAATAAATAGGTTATAAACAACAATAAAAAACAACATAAATTGCTGTAAGTTTAAGTCGGTGAAAGGTCTATGAGTATACTTTATGAAAAACTCATGTTAAAACAGCATTCGTATGACAACGCCTTTTCACTCAATAAAGTGTGTCACACCAAATGCCTTACTAATAACATGTCAAAATACATGAATAACGATTCATTTGATATTTTGTAATGTGCCAGTGCAACAAATGGAAGGCGGACTAGCCTAGAGATGATTATTAATGCTCACTACAAACAAGGAGAATACAGGCCTAATTATTTACATGGATGGAAGGCGAACCATCCCATCCTGTTGTATCTACTACCTCAAGAGTAAGTATAAAAACAAAACAAAAAACACCAACCCAGCAGCAACAGTAGTAAACCATTTACACGACTAAAAAGGACCACAAACTAAACAACGCTATCTTTACCCTAATTGTCATTAAACATCTCAAATAACATGTCACTTGCTTGTCAATTCATGAAGACTATCCCTTAGATCACAAACTTACATGATTAATCTCCTTCTTGTCTCTCAGTAGAAGATACCTCAGTAGATTCAGTGAAGACATTATCCTGGAAATAGGATATCAAATACATTGTAACAATAGAACAACTGAATGCATTTGTTATGTAATAAACACATAAATTAATGTACTTTCTATTTAGAAACCCATTGCCAGCAATGATCCCTTACCAGTCCAGTTCTTTCATGAGTTCCAATTCAGGTCCAACGGACATGAAGGCTTCCAAGACAACCAGTAAATGAGGACCAAGTTAATGGAATGAATAAGAAATCCACGAACGCCTGAGTGAGAAATGGTCCGCAGAAGCTTATGGTAGAACTTGTGACGTCCATTAGCACCAAACTTGTGGATGAAGAGTTCAAAGTATTTTACAGCATCTTGTCTCTATAACCAAACAACAACAACTGATATTTAAGGCCTTCAACACTGGATTAAAAAACAACAAAGCAGAAACTCATCTACATGTAATTTTTGATTAATAAATACCAATATTATTGGATGCTTTATGAGGGGATGAGATGAACTTTTAGAGTTAAAAAAAACTGTGAACGGTTTATTTAAAATGAATGCGACCGTCCAAACAAAATTTTTTTAACCAACAACAACAAAAGCAACAAAAAAACAAACAAACAACACAAAAACAAACATATCTCCTACTCCTACCTTCCTTACTTAAACCAGTGTTGCTTTACTGTATCATTTACATAACACAATATCAGTGATAATACCAAACTTACAACAGTCTTCTTTTGGCACAGGGTCATCAGATTCACCAACATCTGGTACAAATTCATGACAACAGTGAGTCTAGTGCATGCATTTATATGCAAGTGAGTGAGACTCTGTTAGGTAATTGTGGTACTTTACAAATGGTATATGGTCTCTTTTAGGTTGTGCATTTCATTAAAAAAAATGTAGCTTTAAGATTTACTATTAATTTCACTACAACAGCAAGTGTAAATTGTTTGATACATTGTATTTCTAATGTTTGCTCTCTTGAGTCGGTCACTCACAATCACAGCAAATAGTTACTACAACTGTGATATTCTCTGCAGTGGTCAGCTTTTTGCAAAAAAGAAAAAGAAAAAGAAAAAAAAAGAATCAAACGGTACATGCTTTACACATCTTCGATCCTTCGGTCTTTGGTTGTGTAAATCTCGTACCAACCTCAAGTCATGGTATAACCCATAAATAATCTTGCAGTAAGACTGTGCAGAACTTGAGTGCTATGTGGAAGAAGAAGGCAGGAGAGTAGACCATGGGCACCATTCCACACCCCAGCTTCTCTACCAGTAGAAGGTAGGCATAGCAACCGAGAGCTAATGGCGGAGGAGTGGAGTGACTAACTCTGTCTTCTACCTCCTCCTCTTCCATTGTCATGGTTACTTCTGAAGAAACTTCCAGAAATACTTCACACTTCATTAAGCTGCAGTGACACAGTCTCAAATTAACCTACACACATATGAATGAAACATTGATAAATTAAACTTTTGAAGTAAACTACCAAATAATAACTTGAACAGTATAAGTGTTATTGCTTAGCTATGGGGGGGAGAGGTTTATTAGAGTCACAAAGAAACAGTTTATCTACATAATACGGTGAAATCATGACTGTGAAACGGATTGGTAGATGAAAATGTAGACAAACTATATAATAGTTAGGCGCTGCCTCCGAGATAACTACCGTTTTTAGGGTCCACCCTAGGATTTCGCATCCCAAGGGGCTAAGGGACCCTAAAATAAGTTGTTCAGGATGGCTACACAGCTCCTAACTAATTTACAATGTAGCAATTGCTCTTAACAATGCAATTGAAGAGACTGTAAATGCAATCGGAGGGACACTAATTGGGCCTGTCCTCAAAGCAGGAACACTAAGTCTATAGTGTCCCTCTCTGGTGGACCTAAGATATATAAATTCCCTATGTCACTATACAAAAACTACATCAGCTATGGTTTAATACGAATTGGCATTGAAGGACCAGAACTAGAGAACTGTTGATTTTGAAAAGTGAAACTAATCTTAGTGTAAGGCTATTTACCATGTCATTTATTTGATTGCTACTTTTGACAACTTCCAACACTATTGGCTGGTCTATTCAAACTTGTTTAAAAAAATTCAATTCAATGCTATAGTTGACAGGTGTCTATTCTTCATCTATTGTGTAGGGACATCCCATGATGCTCCAAGACGAGAGAGTTAAGGAGTAAATGTGTATCTGCTGGATGATAGTAGCTATAGTAGTGAGCTAGGAGTAAAAGATTCATGTCTGTCTAGTAAAGTATTAAACGCAGATGAGCTCGTCATCCTCTTGAAAGGTCTCAACTTCACACCCACATCTCTACCACATACTCGCCCAGAACGCTACTTAGTATAATATTGGCCAGGGTACTTATGTATATGTAGGAGTGTGTACGCATGAAAACCTACTTAAAGGCAAGCACAGTGTGGAGACTACAGAAACCAGAGAGACTTCCTCTAGCCCAGCAAGCTAAACTCTTTGATCTGGACCCTTGCCCGCCATATGTGGAGACAGCCGATGTAAAAACCAAGCACAAGCTCCTGACACTTATGACACGAAAATTCAAATCAAACACTTCACGCGGCTATTGCAGAGCGTTGAAAAGCCTCCAGCAAGAGTGTGACCTGGTCATCAGACAAGTGGACAAGGGCTCCAGCACCACTGTACTGGACAGGATACAATACGTTAGAAAGGGAAGACAGCACCTGGAGGACCAGTCTACCAACAAATAAATAAATTTCGATAATACGTTAGCCCTGACGGTCAGAATTAATGTTGTCCTTAAGGAACTCTTCAAACAACAAGCGACAAGATACAATATTATGTTAGAGAGGGAAGACGGGCTTATGTCTCCTCCTGCTCACACGTTTTGTCATGTAGCATTGATGTAGTTAATCAGCAACACTAAGACATGGAATGAAGCTCGCAATGCTATCTGAAATGCAACTGAAGAAAACCTCAAGCGATTTGTGAATTGTGAGCTAAAGCATTCCATTCTTCCTATAGTGTTCCAAGATTTTTGCCAAAGAATTGTATCACCTAATGATAACATTTCTGCAAGCATTGATTGTGTATGTACACTCTCCTGAGCAAAGGCCAACTTGCTCTGCAACATACATTACTTGTAGTTGGACGGAATTCACTGGGGACATTGTTAAGACAATTGATCCATAGTTTCCCGGAGCTGATTTCAGCTAGAACCTGGCATAAGTAGTAAGTGTATATGTTAGTACACTTGATACTGTATATAATAATAAAATGACAATTTCATTACATTGTTTAATGGGCACATAGGAAATACAAGACACCCAGGATATTGTGTACACACACAAAGAAGTAAAAGTCGGCAGATAATAATTACAGCTAATTTCATGGGCACGTAGGAAACAGAAGACATCCAGGATATTGTGTACACCATCAAGGAAGTAAATGCAGTGTCAGGAAAAGCTGTTAACCATGCCTCACTTCTATGCCAATCACCAACATTTAGTACTGCACAGAAAAGGATGGACCCATTCATAGGATTTAATAAGTATCTCTTGTGGGCATTAAACATCAAGGCAAAAAATGTAAGTATGAAAATGATTGTTGTTGTTTATTTTTTGTCACTGAGCACATATGTATGTAATTTATATTTTTAGCAAATACATTATCAACTGACAGCACCATAGTGTGTCGTATTGCTCATTATTCTCCTGATAGAATTGAGCCACCAGCGGACTGCTGTTATTTTCACTAATGTTTTATAATTTATATATAATGTAAAACTTTTAAATAACACAAGAAATTGAATATTGAATGCAATGTATTTTATGAATGAACATTAACAAAAAAATTAATAGAATAAACTCCAGAGAATAGAGAAAAGAAAATTACAGCAACTCAACTTGTAATAATTAAAAACACTGGACTCTTATAAAGTTATCTACAATATACACAAAATTATCTAAATCTGTACACACGCCTAATGGTTTCCTAAGTTCACCATCCCCTGAACTATGCCCTCGTAATGAGGTGACAAAATCTCCTGCAGTAGTAAATGTAATGCCACGTGGGCCATTCAACATCTTTACTCCATTACTATCACAGCCAAAGGAACGCAGGATGGTACCATCTTTACTGATCACATGTATCATATTATTACGGCTAGTGGCATAGATGTTGCCATGGACATCCGAACAAACAGCAAGGAAGTGTTCTTCATTTTTAATACATTTTTTATAATTTAAGTTTCTGTCACACACAATAAGATGACCACTGTTGATTCCACGCAGCCATACTTCATTCTCAATTATCGTTAACTCCGAATATCCTCGGTTATTGGACTGGTTAACTTTCTTCACCTGAATATCACCTCCACTCTGGTTGCATTTCATGATGTGATTGGTTGAATTACTAACACAGTAAATATTGTCTTTACTGTCTGTAGCTAAATTCCAAACTTTAGTCAGTCCATGTAAATCTCGTTTCACTAGTACTTGTTTCTTCCCATCTTTACATAATTTCACAATATCTCCACTAAGTTCATTCACAAGAATCTCTCCTGTGGATTTGACTGTAATGTTAGTTGACACATTCAGTCCTGTCCAGACTTTGACTGGCTTGCCTAATCGTGTGGGATGGACAGACACTGACATGGTAAAGGGACTACCAGCTACTTGCTGCTTCCCATCAATTAACACTGACAGTTCATGACGCCCACGCACAGTGGGCGTGTACTGGGTAAGATATTCTCCGGTGTTCTTAGATCGCTTCACTTCGCACTTGATGACTGACCCATTGCACAAAGACTTCAGTTGAGCAGTGATGACACAATTACGCCTCGTTGTCTTGCCGTTACTTAGCTTGGTTGTTAAGGCTACCGTGGTTGACTGATCGACTAGCGATGACTCAGCATTATCTGTACTGAGTGTACACTGTGTTGGGTCTATAGCTAGCCTAGTGATCTTGGCCTTGGTCTGACAGAGCTGATGAAGAAGAGCCTCTACACACCCCACCTCTACCCCCATGTCTGCCTCCTCTACTGGCTCTGTGTTCCTACCTGACTGACTGTGTTGTTCCATCTCTTGTTCTATTCTCTTCTTAATCTCAGTGTGCATGCGCATTACCTCATTGTCAGAACAGTCACTCACAAATCTCTCTGTGTAGTCAGTGACATTCTGGACTTCAGCATGAGCTAGAGACAAGTTCTTCTCCTGTACTGTGAGCTTGTCTATCTTCTCTTGACATATTTTGGCAGATTCCTGGAGTAATTGTTGTTTGCGTTTTTCTAGGATGAGTTGGAGTTGATTGAAGGAGGTGTTGATGGTGTCGGCTACAGAGTTCCCCTGGGTCTCTACCTCCTGATTGGTTGTCTGGATCTCTGTAACAGCTCCTGATAAAGTTTTAGCTGCAGTCTTCAAGGGGCTGAGCTGCTCAAGAAGTTTTGTTTTGGTATCTGGAGCTGCTACTTTGCTGAACTCAAACTTGTGGTCCTTATGAGCTACCACTGTGCAGTCGCGACAGATGAGAGAGTTGCAATCAAAGCAGTAGATGATGAGGGGCTCCTCGTGTGTGAGACACTTCTTAGTGGGAGGCTCTTTAGCTGCTATCTCCTTAGCTCGACCTTGCTTTAGGTCGTCAAGTGAATCTACCTCGTGAGATCTGAAGGCTTTGAGTTTCTTGTGTTGCCTGACACATTCTTTGCAGATGAAAGTGACACATTGGCGACAGAATGCTTCAGCTTTGGCTCCAGAGTCTGAGCATCCTTCACACTTTACCTCTACCTTGCTGTGGACTCGCTCTAGAGCGTAGTAGTTGGATTTGTAGCGGTTGACAAAAAAAGCTGTCTTGAGTTCCTCCACACCTCCCTCAGGGAGAATGGTGTCCTTGCGACACTCTGGACAAGAGAAGGGTTTTGAGGGTGTCCTGAGGGCCAATTTGAGGACACACTCTTTGCAGTAGTAGTGAAGGCAAGGGAGGACCTTAGGCTCTGTGTAGTGATCCTGGCAGACAGCACAGGTAATCTCCTTCTCCATTTCCATTAGAGTCTTCCCATCGCCCGTGATGACATCAGCCATGTTGAATTCTTACACAGTTTAGCAACGTGACTAGCATAAAAAAGAGGTGGACTAAAATCAACAACACATATCAGGTCGCGTGATATTAAATTGTATTCATAGACTTCATGAGTCAATCAAGAGCAATAAAAAGATATTCATGTGTGTATGTAACACTCATACAACTGAGTTATTGGACACATAGAGGATTATTCATGGCGTATGTTTATGTATGCTGCCGGCTATTGTTGTGACCAACTGGACTTAAAACCCTTTCGTTCCCAATCCCGCTTTGAAGCGGGTGAAGACCGGTTGGCTTCTCCGAATTTTTAAAAATAGTTACTTTATAGCTAGAACCTTCAGATTGCATACACAGGTGCCCAATGCATTGGAGAAGCATCTAAAATAGCTTTCAGCCAGGGCTGCTTCGACAGTACCTCACAGCAGTTGCGTTTATTTCTTCCTCGGCATAAAAAAAAAACATCGGTTCTCCGTCGAATTTTAAAAAAAGTTACCTTCTTCACAGCAGCTTCATTTATGGATCCAGTCATCTCCATAGCTATGTAGAAGCAGCGAAAAATTGCTTGAGCCCAGTAGCCTTCCGTAACACATTGAAACAACCGCTTCTTTGCCGACCAAGACTTTGCGGTTTGACTTACTGACTTCTTTTTTTTTTATAAAATCGCCAGTTCAAACTGGGGGCCTCCCCATTACGTACAGTCTTAGGTAATGCTTATTACATCATAGGAAAAAAGTGAGCGTGTCGTGTGATCCAGGTAACTATGCAAAAAAAAATTTTTTTTCAAAGTCAATTTGGAAAGATGGCGTCTACCAGTTACAGTGCTGTGGAAGTTTTAGACTTGCTTGATACTAACTCTAGCGTCTCAGGATCAAGCGGAGAAGAGGGAGACGACATCTAGGGCTATAAGAGGCCCTGTATCAGGGTTGGGGACCAGACCCCGTCAACTCTGACACTGACAATGGAAGTCAAGAAGATGATCGATGTAAGCTTGTCTTTCTCTTGTCTTTCTCTTGAAAACTAGCAAGCTTCTGTTGTGGAAAGGACTTATTTATAGCTATATTGAGATAGAGAAAGCTGTTTAGCTATAATATATATATATATTTCATTGAGTTTTGAGATTTGAAAGTGGGTTGTGGTTTGTTGAACAATTTCAAATTTTCAAAAAAATTTAATTTTTTTTACCAGAATGTACTACTAGGACCAGATGTGTATGCAGTCACCGACTCGATTGTGAAGAGAGATTGTGAAGAGGACGCAGATGAGGCAACAAGAGCAGAGTCTTCCATTGATGAAGGAGAAGATGCCGGACCTGGCGAAGTACACTCGGAGCCCCACCCCCCCTCCCTCCCAAACAAAAATCCTGTATGAAACCGCATACAATACATCATAAAGTTGCAATTATATAGGATCATGAATAATTTGTTGTTTGTATTACAAATATCTTTGTTGTTTGTGTTTTTGTGTACAGTCGAACCTCCCTACAACGGGACTCCGAGAAGCGGTCAGACTCTCAACAACGGTCAGACCGTTGGGAACGGAGTATTTTCTGCATGTATGTAATGGATTTTTTGACTCCAAGTAACGGTTGACTCTCTACTCCGGACAACGGCCAAGTTGTGTGCCCCAAAATGTAATGTCTTGTACAAAATTAACTTCTTGGGACGGCCAGTTAGCCACACCCAACTTATTGATGCCTCCATTTTGCCTAGCCTTTCAATTTTAGCTTGCCACGCCTAACTAATTTATGACTTGTGTGCCTTTCAATTTAATAAAAGACATAATACTAAATGAATGCTAATACTAATTTTACATTCATTACAGATGTCCCTCTATTAACTAGTTCTCTCATTCGGCAGACATAAACAGGTGGGCCAAACACGCGGTAGTAGATAGAGGGCACTTCCAGGCCATAACCGGCGCCTTTGTTCACTCTCTCTCCTTGGACCACAGCGTGTGCTACTGGATCCACGTCAACATGCGAATCAGAGGAAACTTGAATTGAATTCTGGACATTGAGTGAAAAAGAGGAGCCCTGGACTGATCCATGGACAGATCCATTTAAAAGAAGCTTGTTGCTTTTACCTTTAATGTCCTTTGGGTTTGCCCCAGAGGAAATCAAAGACTTTCTCTCCTTTAAGAGAATACTCTCAGAGTTTCTCTTTGAAGGGGTCATATAAGGTTTTATATACACCTTTGATTTGGTCAATTTACTTCGATTGGATAGGATTACAGACACTTCAATTGTTCTCAACAACTTCACAAGTAGAGGTCAAGGCCTTACATGAGATGGGCTATATTTACCCATTCTCGTGCAATCTCTAACAGAAAGCTTAGAGATATCATGCATAATACTGATATCACTTGCTTTTGATCACTGTCTAACCTGACGTGAAGTGCCTTGAAGACATTCATCAATATCGTATATCACTAAGCTAAACTTACGTTCCCATATATTTACAAATTCTGCGCATCTTCACTTACACATACAGTTTCTCTTCTCTTTACTGTCATTATGGAATCTCATTCCATTCCAGCTGACTGGAAGGTACACAAATTATTTCCTCTCCACAAGAAAGGAAGTGTATCTGAAGTTAGCAACTACAGGCCTATTTCTCTCCTAAACATTCTTCATAAAGTACTTGAATTAATAGTCTACTCTAAGATAATAGATTTTATATATCCAAAAATTTCAAAGACACAATTTGGTTTTATCAGAAATAGATCCACTCTTCAACAACTTCTTCTATCATATACTTTAGTTTTCAATTCTGTGGAGTCAAAGCGACACGCAGAAATTGTGTTTCTTGATTTTGCCAAAGCCTTTGATTCAGTCACCCACAATGAACTTCTGTATAAATTTTGGCTAACTGGCATTACTGGTCCTCTTTGGTTATTTTTCAAAGATTACTAACAAAATAGAAAGCATTTTGTTGAGGTTGAAGGGTGTAAATCTGACTTACTTCCTGTCAAATCAGGTGTACCTCAAGGTAGTGTACTTGGACCTCTGTTTTTTCTTATTTAAGTTAACGACATACCGTCTCTCTGCTCTTTTTCGTCTGTGTTTTTATTTGCTGATGATGCCAAACTTATTGCCTCTCTAAACTCTGCAAGTGAGAATTTAGCTCTTCAAAAGGATCTTGACAATTTATTGTCATGGTGTCAATCTTGAAAACTTTCTTTTAATACTTCTAAATGTGCATACATGAATGTCTCCCTAACATCATCTACTAACAACAATTACACCATCGGTAATGATACAATTAAAACAGTGACTCAACAGAAAGATTTAGGTATTTTAATCTCTGATATATAGTTTATCTTGGTCTGTCCACATCAAAGAAATATGCAGCAAAGCTTATCGGTCTCTGTATTTAATTAGGCGAACAATTCCTTGCACATCACCCATTAACATTAAGAAGTCCCTCTATCTATCACTTGTAAGATCTCAGCTGACCTACTGTTCCCAGCTATGGTTTCCCAATAAAATACAAGACATTATCTTATTGGAAAGAGTTCAACCGCGTGCAACTAAATACATTTTAAATAATTATAATAATATTTCTTACAAATTAAGACTTATTCATCTCAATATTTTACCACTAATGTACTACCTACAATTACTAGACCTATTATTTTTTGTTAAATGTCTTAAGAATCCGTCCGATTCATTTAATGTATTTAATCACGTCACTTTTCATTCTGGGTCCACAAGATCTTCATCTAATCCAAAAAACTCCGAAATAAGGTCAAACTCTCTACAAAGGCCAAAGGGTTCGTCCCCATGCATGGCTGTTGTTCGGAGGTTCGACTGTATAGAAATTGTTTTGTAGTGGAGCTCCGATGTCCGATGGCATATGTTCCTTGTGGACACTCATAGATGTCTCCTACATGATCACAATCAGCACCAAACACAGCAAACAACATATTTTATTGTTGAACTAATATTATAATATTGGTATAAAGTACATCAAACAATATTATTTCTATTTTTTTTTTTTTATTGATGGGAAATGTGGAATTTTTTGGGAAAAAAATTTTTTTTTTTAAAGTAATAGTAGAGGGCCTAAAAATATTATTCAATTTTCTCAATCAAAATATGAGGGGAATCCCAAACTCTTGGTCTATTTAGTGATATATGGTTGCTATGGGGTTTTCCCAGCCAGCATCGAGTAAAAAAAATAAAACGGTAATGCTCTATTCCGCGGTAGAAGATAGTCTCCGTAGCCAGACCCTTTACCAACCGTTACGGTTGGTAAAGGGTCTGGCTACGCGAGACTAGGTAGAAGATTAGATTTTTCCGCGCGCGTCCAAACAATTCGGGAACGAGAGCAATAAGGTCTCACAGCAGTGAGTCGGGATACAGAATCATCACACAGAGAAGTGACCTTTCTGGTTTCCTTAGTTCTCTTTTAGCAACCCTAAATCCACAATTTTTAAATTGTGTATGGTAAAGGGTCTTCAATACCATTGTTACTACTTGCAGCAGCTTTTTTGTGACTTGAGAAAGCAAGAAATTATCAAGAAATATTATCACACAGTTTTAAACAAAGTTAGGGCTAACCTTAAAAGCTATTTTTGAGAGAAGAAAGTAATATTATTCTTCCACCATCACTGTCATCTTCAGTTAGAGTTCATGCAACCAGATTCTTTACAGATGCCATACTATGGATCATGCCAGCCCATGCTTTTTACATCTTTTAGTGTCACTATCAGTGTGGCAGATACACTGGATGGTATGCAGGAGGCCATCCAGGGCAGACAGTAACAACTCAGTAGTCACTGGGACAAGCATTCTTACACTTGCTTTCTACCCCATTTGCACAGCAAAAGGCCATCTCCCGCACCGTTCCACTATTGTACTTGGTGGTATAGATGGAGCTGTGAAAGTTACCTGTCACTGATGTTGATAGTAAAGTCGGGTATAAATTTAGGACATTTTTGGCCACTTTCGCACAAAAAACACCTATAATGTAAAATAATCAAGTGTCTCTCTCCAGGTTGTACATGCCAACCAATACTAGCCTCCTCGCAGTCACAATCTCTTTTGTAGTAGCTACTCGAGAGTTGAAGGTTTCAGCATTCCACCCATAAACCGTCACTTCTCATCACATGAAGTACCTTGCTGGAATTGCCGTTACATATCTGCAGTTTAGGCTCTGTGTAGTGCTTCCATCATGATGGCACAAGTTTTTCAACTCCGACCAGCACACTCTCTAGCATGTCCAAGTGATGACCACTTACCGCCAACATCTAGTATTACAAACAACAAAATGCACCTTCACCATTTCTTTCTCAGCCTTCTTTAATTTAATTTTAGATGTAATCTCTCGTCTGGAAAGATTTTTTTTAACTATACAAAATTATAAAATATATACAAGTGGTCCTGGGTTCGAATATTGTAAAAAAACAACAAAAAACAACAACAACAAAAAACAAACAAAAAACATCAAAAAAACAACAACAACAACAAAAAAAAAACCATTTGAAAGAGAATACCCATCGATGAACAAATGCAACATCAGTAACAGAATAGGACTAAAAACTATATACATGTACTCAGTAATCAAGATAAATCAAATACCTTCAGTATGCAATGTAATTTAAAAAGATTAAGTCAAGTGTATTAGAGCACTAAAATAGCTGAACAAAAGAGTAGCCATTAATACACTGAGTAATGATACTAGTCATTCTTACACCATTACACTAACTCCTGTGGTTCACTTGGGAAATGCTCTTAAAAATGTAGTTATTATTGCTTGTAATTAAAAAAACAACAACCTTTTTTAGCACAGCAACAAAAAGGACTAAAATTTTTAAATTTGGTTCAACCTCAAGATTAGAAATCCTTTACCAGGTTTTGCTGTTTTATACATAATATTCTCACTGAATTCTTGTTTTTCAGGATGTGCTCTAAATAGATAAGTCTTCAAGAATAATTCTGAAGGTTGGTGGAATAATAATTTATAGGATGGCTGATTGAGGAGGCCAGGCCTATACAAACAAGTCTTGTTAGTTACTCTGACACAAGTCACTAAAACTATCTTGCACATAATGTGAGGTTCTCTTATTTGCTTCTGTTACTGCAATCCTAGTCACTCACCTGTATCTGGTCCTTCAAGCTTGGTTCAGGCAGCACTTCACCATCCAACATCTGAACTTCACCATCCAACATCTGAACACTCATTGTGGGCTCATCTGCCTTTAGGCCACTTTTGCCATAGTTGTCTTGGCTTTTGCTTTCATCACTGATCTTGGCTGTCTCTAGTTCCTGGTGCTTGATTTTTGCTTCATTACGGCAGTGCGCTTGAGTGGAGGTCAGGAGGTCGTGGAGAGGAACAAGGAAGTTGTGAGATATGTCTTGCAAGCGATTCCAGATTCCACTCTATGGCTAACAAATAAATCTAGTGACGTGCTTCAGCACAAATAGCAAGTGAGATAGTTTGTCACCTCTAATATTTAGAGCCCAACGGTAGTGTTTAGCACCACCCTGAAGTAGAAATTCAACAGCACAGTGAAGTCAAACTGAACTTGCCATTTAAAGGTACTGCAACTGCCTCTTTTCAGGGGTCTTATAGTCTGCTATACTTTGTTAAGTAGTAGATGCTAATGTGGTCCTACTATACATGCTGCATAAAGGTGCTAGAAAAGTAGTGCAGTCTTTATAGTGTGTCTCATAATGGGCTATGCATTGCTGGTTGACAAAGTAAACAAATTCAAGTGCCCAGGTCTAAACCTAGCTGAATTGACCCGCGATAGATTTACCTGTCCACCACACACAGCAGTAGAATGGTTTACCTAACTTATGCAAGTAGAGCAACGGGCGAAAAATGGAGTCACACGTACCACAAATAAGCAATTAAAAAAAAAATATAAAAAAAAAAAAAAAAAAAATTAACATAGAAATTATTTATTTATTTGCTTAGTAGCAAGGTATTAAATACTAAGGTTATAAACAACAATAAAAAACAACATAAATTGCTGTAAGTTTAAGTCTGTGAAAGGTCTATGAGTATACTTTATGAAAAACTCATGTTAAAACAACATTCGTATGACAACGCCTTTTCACTCAATAAAGTGTGTCACACCAATTGCCTTACTAATAACATGTCAAAATACATGAATAACGATTCATTTGATATTTTGTAATGTGCCAGTGCAACAAATGGAAGGCGGACTAGCCTAGAGATGATTATTAATGGTCACTACAAACAAGGAGAATACAGGCCTAATTATTTACATGGATGGAAGGCGAACCATCCTGTTGTATCTACTACCTCAAGAGTAACACTGGAAAAATATCCAGATTTCCTGTACTTTTGACGCTTCAGGAAATGTATAGGATAGTTAGTTGTCATCTTTCCTGTACATGTTGTATACCCTCCACGCCATGTTTCCCTGTTTCAATCCTATACCTTCACGACACATGAATTAACCTTAACATGTACTGTATGCTTGCAATTCATAAATCCTGTACTTATCAGACACAACATGACAGTCCAACTATTCTATATATGTTCTATAGCAGGATAATACAATTTTCTATGCATTTGTCAGTTACTACAGGACAGCCCACTTGATTCTACACCTGTCCTTAATCAGTATTGTTCATATAAACTGCACTTGTCCTTTCCTACAGTAAACTTCATAAACTCTAGACCTGTACTGTACCACAGCACTCCACTTACCGTGCATCTGTCCTTGACTTCGTGATACTTCATTTTGCCTATCATCAATCCTGGACAAGTACACTTCATATAACGTGCACCTATCAGGTACTCTAGAACATGCAATGTTGCCCAGTATCTGCACTGTACTACGACACTCCACCTTACAGTGCACCTGTCCTTGACCTCCTGATACCTCATTTTATCTATCGCTAATCCTGGACAAGTACACTTCATATAACGTGCACCTGGCAGGTACTATAGGACATACAATGTTTCCCAGTATCTGCACTGTACTACGACACTCCATCTAACCGTGCACCTGTCCTTGACATACTGATACTTCATTTTACCTATCGTTAAACCTGGACAAGTACACTTCATATAACGTGCACCTATCAGGTACTCTAGAACATACAATGTTGCCCAGTATCTGCACTGTACTACGACACTCCACCTTACCGTGCACCTGTCCTTGACCTCCTCATACTTCATTTTATCTATCGCTAATCCTGGACAAGTACACTTCATAAAACGTGCACCTGGCAGGTACTATAGGACATACAATGTTGCCCAGTATCTGCACTGTACTATGACACTCCACCTTACAGTGCACCTGTCCTTGACATCCTGATACTTCATTTTACCTATCGTTAAACCTGGACAAGTACACATCATATAATGTGCACCTATCAGGTACTCTAGAACATACAATGTTGCCCAGTATCTGCACTGTACTACGACACTCCACCTTACCGTGCACCTGTCCTTGACATCCTGATACTTCATTTTACTATCGTTAATCCTGGACAAGTACACTTCATATAACGTGCACCTGGCAGGTACTCTAGAACATACTATGTTGCCCAGTATCTGCACTGTACTACGACACTCCACCTTACCGTGTGCCTGTCCTTGACCTCCTGATACTTCATTTTACCTATCATTAATCCTGGACAAGTACACTTCATATAACGTGCACCTGGCAGGTACTATAGGACATACAATGTTGCCCAGTATCTGCACTGTACTACGACACTCCACCTTACAGTGCACCTGTCCTTGACATCCTGATACTTCATTTTATCTATCGCTAATCCTGGACAAGTACACTTCATATAACGTGCACCTATCAGGTACTCTAGAACATGCAATGTTGCCCAGTATCTGCACTGTACTACGACACTCCACCTTACCGTCCACCTGTCCTTAACCTCCTGATACTTCATTTTATCTATAGCTAATCCTGGACAAGTACACTTCATATAACGTGCACCTATCAGGTACTCTAGAACATACTATGTTGCCCAGTATCTGCACTGTACTAGACACTCCACCTTACCGTGCACCTGTCCTTGACCTCCTGATACTTCATTTTATCTATCGCTAATCCTGGACAAGTACACCTCATATAACGTGCACCTGGCAGGTACTCTAGAACATACTATGTTGCCCAGAATCTGCACTGTACTACGACACTCCACCTTACCGTGCACCTGTCCTTGACCTCCTGATACTTCATTTTATCTATCGCTAATCCTGGACAAGTACACTTCATATAACGTGCACCTATTAGGTACTCTACACTGTAAAAACTGGGGTGTTTAGTTAAACCCTAAGTGGGGTGTACTGAAACACTTTTTTGCATTGGGGTGTATTGTTACACTCATAGGGTGTGCTGTTACACTCATACTGCGAAACACTCTATGATCATACCAAAAGTAGTGTATTTTTATCAGGAATAATAGGTAATACCCTTTCAGGAATACTTCTTTACATACCAACATTTTATAATGAACCTGTTGACTTATAATTTCCCATTATTATTTGTTGTTGGTTTTGTTTTATTTGTTGTTTTACTTTCCATTGCAGCAATAAAGGCAAGCTGGTATAACATGGAGCTTTGGATGAAGAACATAAATATTCATACTCGTTACTGTTGTACTGTGCCAAGTATATTTTATTCATTTGATCGCAAATAAACTGAGAGTCATTAAAAAAATCTTTACTACACTGCTTGAAGGTGCTTGTTTTACTAAATATTGAGGAAACTATTACACTAAAGATTTACTGCATAGTTTACTCATTTAGTAAAACATACTTAGTTTTACTAACAGGAAACCTTAAGTAAAACATTGTACCATGTTTTACTGTAGTTTTACAGGTTTGTTTTTTACACCTTTGTTTTGCTCATGGTTTACTGAAGGGTCCAAATGTTGTTAGTTAACTATTAAATGCATTTAACTAATTGTTTTAGTTAACTTCTTGCATTATATTAAGGATAACATGGCTGATGATTAATTGAAGAATCCGTCATAAGCGCCAGCATATCCAGTGTGCATACTTGATCACTCAGGTCCCAGGTCCTTCCAGAGAAAGACACAATTAGATAGTGACCCCACCTTGAGTTTATAATGTCCCTCCAACGGCATTGATGAAAATGTAGCTACCTTAAATATTTGTTAGGCTACATTTTCATCAATGCCGTTGGAGGGACATTATAAACTCAAGGTGGGGGTAGTTCAGGATGCACAGAGCCGCCTATGTCCATATAAGTAAAACTCTCGACTGGAAGTGGTCGTCTAAACTATTGTTGCGCGCTAGTCTACTGATTTGGAAATAATACGGCTACCCTACTGTGTCTTGGGGAACTTGAAGGAAGCTTTCGCTGTCTACCCTGGCTTATGCTTCTGGGTAAGTAGTTTTATGGCTAGCGGTAAGTGGGTTTCTAAGTATTTTAGCTGCACGGGGTCACCCAGGTCATTTTTTTTTCCTGGTGAAGTTGTGTTTCCTGAACAATTTTTTCTAAGCTAATATAGCTACTGTATGAATTAATTAATGAATGAAAATAAAGAGCAAGGGTGGCTTGAATTATGATAGTGATATTTTGTGGTAGTTTTAGCTATATCTTTATGACAAGGGCTCGTCAGTTTGTTTGTTCCATAGTACTCTTGAAATTTTTCATTTCTTTGTGAGAAAGTGTGGGTGCATGTTGGAATGGTTTCTAGTTACTGAATTATTCTAAAACATGCTCTACCAAAAGTATCCTCACTCATAGCTTTTCCCATGGCCACCCTAACATCCTTTAGCGTGCTCCTGGACAATGAAGGGGAGATAATCATTGCATACAACTCAACATGCATAATTATATTTTCTACTTTGTTTTAGGCCCATGGTTTCATGCAGGTTATTGGGAGCCCTGGGATTTCCACCCTAATTTTTTTTTTACCCCTTCTGAATTTATTTCAATGTAAGTTATGAAAAAATTGTAGGAATTTGTAGTAGTTTGTCCAAGCTTTCATGATCATGACTTCACCATTTTCATGTGGCTAAACGGTTTTTGTGACTTTACAAATCTCTCTTATCTTTCCCCCCCCCCAGTGAAAATCCTGTATGAATTTCTGTCATTTTAGTTCATGTAATTCTGATAAACTTTAGTGATATCATTTTACTTATCTGCTTATTCTTCATTGAGCTGTTGTTGTAGGACTTTTTCAGATTGCCCATTGCTTAATTGTGGTTTTAACACTTTATTAAATGATTATTCGTTTTTATTATGTTCTCTAAGGCAATGTCAGTAAATTTGTCAGTTCTCTAAGCACATAAGTGCTAATATCACGGCTTCAGAAGCACGGTGTCGTATTAGCTTGTATAACCAGGTTGTGCCAAGGTGGTAGGGGCACCCTGAAATCTCCCATCTCCTCCAAGCTTTAGTTCCCCCTAGAATTTTAATTTAGTAAGTAGCTACAATAGCTATAAGCTTGAATTATGTGACAAAACACAGGTCAGTATAAGGTATACACTTTCACATAGGCATGCCCATCAAAGCAGTGTGGGTTTCCAAAATGAGAGTGGCTAAGTACACCAGTGTTTCCCACCCCCAGCGCAGAATCCAGTATGACACCCTGATAGCTTAGTCATTATATGCTTTTTCTGAAGTAAAAGTATGTTCTTTCCCCAATTTATAATGTCACTATGAAGCATTTGTGCATTTTTCAGCTGATGTTGTGAGAATAGGGAACAATAATTTTCTTCCGTTGGCCAAATATATTGGCTTCCAGTATTCAGATGTGCAGTGATGGGAAGAAAAATGGCCATTTTTCACATGCAGTTCATAGAATAAGAGTAGGACAGGTCATGGGAGCCATGACGACCACTAAGGCCATAAGCAACTTGCTTGGCATGATACAGTATAGTATTGATGACCATTACCAAATGCAAGTCTCATGACCTCATAGAGGTAGTTGCAGGTCTTATAAGTCACGATGTGGATTTGAGACTGGTAGACAGTTAATTTGCTAATTTTTTTCGACCGACAATGTTGGTGTTTTTTTTGTTTTTTTTTGTTTGTATGTTTGTTAACCCTAAGCACGCATGCATGAGAGAGTTGTAGTAGTTGCCCTGTCAGTCTGTCTGTCATGCTCTGATTTTGGAGATTACTGACAATTAACTGTTGATTTAGGTAGGTATGAACTTATTCAGAAAGAAGATTTAGGATCTTTTATTGTGCTACTTTTTTTTAATTTGGGGCTAATTGTTGATAAAACGTGAAGCTTTCAGCTCCCTAGCGTCACATCATAATCACTTGAGCAAATAATTTCTTGCAGCCCGCAGTGTAATTTGCTTTATGCTCAGGAAAGTTAACCGACGGATTTGAATGAAGTGAAGTTCACGTTGAAAAATTATAACAGTGAGTGTTTCTGGCTAGTTTAGCTTCTCTTATGAAGACAGCATTTCCATGTACTGTTTTCATTGCTTGAGCTATATTGATGCCTCATTAAAATAGCTAACAGATTGCTTTGTTCTTTTTGAAGGAGATTATATTATAATAGCTAGGTAATGTTTAATAGCACTGAGGGTTCCCACCTTTTGGTGCTTCATTTTTTTTGTTTTGTTTCTTGTTCTTATTTAAGGCTTTTCTGTACTATATAATTTATAGCCAGTACAAATGTTTTTTGTATAGTAGTCAAGGTGGTGTAGTTTCACTGACCATACACGCCCTTCCTTCTGCTGTAGCTCAAGTATGCAAGCACACAATCATTCACACCCACTCATATACACAGTCGTAGGGGAAAAGGCATTATACTTGTGATGTGCTTCAGTAAAAAAATAAGGTGAAAGGGTAAAATTCATCTTTATAAATCATCATGCACGATTTGTTTGAACAATTTACACAGCCGACTTTTTTAAATTAGCGTACGAGACCACACTCACGGCAATTTTTGAGACTTAAAAAAAAACAAGCTATTCCAAGGAATTATTGCGCTGTATAAATCCTAACTCTATGTAAGGCTTGCTTACTAACAAAAGAAACAGGAAGGAACCTAAGAAGCTTAACACATAAAGCAGCAAATGTATATTTATTGTTTGTTCTTAGCTAGTCAGCAGATGTAACACACAACACTCTCACATGCACGCGTTCACTGGATATACCAACACAAGATTTACAGTGTAGTCTCTTGGTAGCTTGGCATGTTGGGCAATTAATTTTCAAGTACGAACAGTGATGACAAACAGCGAGTTGTTAACCAAGGTAACGAGTGTACACAAAAAATGTGATAGTCAAAGTACAAAAGTTACATACATACGTCCAAGCATATATGATTATACAATAATATATCCCTGATTTTTTGTGTTGTCCCTGATAGTGTCTCACTCGCTTCCATATTTAATTACCACGGTTGACCTTTGTGTGCGTGTGTGTGTGTGTGTTTGCATGACTTTTAACTTCATTCTCATATTCTACCAACTGCTCTGCATTTTATCACGTGATGCCAGGAATGATTCTCTCTAAGACAGTTGCTAGCTGTACTAACATTAGGGATGATGTTTCAGCCTTCATGGCTTGAAGCCGTAGTACTAGTGGCTGGACCCATCGGTTTTCTTCCTAACCACAGTTATATGGTATTGTTCTATCTTGTGTAATACCAGGGTTTTTTCAGTGAGCGGAGGGGTGGTGGCTTGTACATCTCCTTAAATCTAGTTTGCCGCCCTTCCCCCACCCCTTAGGGATTAAAGACATCCTAAAATTAATTGTACTCAATATTTACGAAAAAATAGAATACATTGAGATATGATTTTTTTTTCTTCCAAATGTCAATTAGTCATCATTAGATAACTGTTCTGGTGAATTTAAAGCAATGTACAATGGCTACCTAGTCTAATTTAATCAGCGTCATTTGTAATAAACTTCTTTCCATATGAGCAGCGTAAGGCAGACTGTGGCGAGATGCTTAGCCTGTAATATCTATTGTGCTGCTAAATTATGACACTGAGCAGTATTATCTTTTGGGGCTAAGGAAATGATAAATGTGGTCTTATTGGACGAATGCTTTCTTCGTGATTTCATCAATTGATAAACTTTTGTGGCTTTTTTGGTGTCCAGGGGCGTGGAAGATTATTTGGAATAGGGAGGCTCCACTGCACTTGAGTTAGACAGGGAAGTACTTTGCTTCCCTTTGCTCCCCTCCCCCCATCATCCACATATGTACACACACACACACACACACATCCCAGATATTAGTTTGACTTTCGTGGAGACATTTGCCCCAATTTTTCATAAAGTTTTGTGGTAGTTAATATAAATATAATATAATGTGGAAGGTACTGTACTAAACTAGCCTGATTCTCTTTTAAAAAAAATGTCTACATGTGTTAGAATTACAAGCACGAAAACACAAATCCGAGAATCTTGAATTATGTTGAGCTAGTTTTACTAGAGACATACACTTTCAATGTAGGAGTGTGAAGTGGCAGGTGTAATAGTGCTGTGACTACTCCACTGGTGTACACGTGATGACTCCTGGACTTCAAAACTAGAGGTGAGGAACTCTAGAATGACTTCTTAACTCCACTAACAAGAAAGAGGCCTTGTGAAATTATTTTTTTATTTACTATATTTATTACTCATTTTAATTGACTTGTGGATATTTCCATTTAATGCACACTTAGACAACCTGAAATATAGGGAGCGACTTAAAGTCTGAACTTTTAGAACTCTTGTCATTTCATTTACTAACAGAATAATTCTTTGAAACCATTTGTATTTGTGGCCGGACACACACACACACACACACACACACACACACATTATATTTATTCAACTCTTCATTTGTAAAGTATTGAATTCAAATGAAAGGTGAAGAGTTCCTGAATCATTTGGTCAAACACACGCACACACATAGCTACAGTAGTGAAATAAATGAAAGTGAAAGAAGAAAAGTTATGGTACACATGATAGTTAGTCATTTGTTACACAGGGCTGGAGTCAAGTATTTCTATGGTCCTGTGATTTCCAGATAATGTAAGATTCATTAACCCTTTCACCGCCAAGTTTATGACGACCAGTTCGGTAACATGAAAATGTAACTAGTGATGTGCTTGAGCACAAATAGCGAGCGAGCCTAATACTACACTGGAGTCAGTGTTTCATCCAGACATTCTTGCAAGGGGGGGCAAAATAGAGTTTTGAAAATGTAAGGGGGGGCGGGCGGCACTGGTCACCATGGGAGTGAAATAGAATTATTGGAAGGCCTATGTCCTACATTAAAAAAACATAATCTTATCTAATGAGGTCTGCATATGTCAGATCCTGACAAGTTAATTCATCTACTCATTTTCACCTCCACCGTCTAGCAATTTTCAGTCAACTGTGACATTCACTATTTAGATGCTTTTCACACACTATTCAACTCTGACTCTCACCTCCCCTTAGGTTTATCACACGTTGATTCACACTTACGGTTGCTGGCTGGCTATAAAAAGGCCAGCCCTCAGCTCACCGTAGCAGTTGTTGAGTTTTGATCTATACAGATTCTACAACTTCCAGAACCAGAACTCTAAGCACTCGTAGTCCCTGACAGCTTAAGATAGTCTCAAATGGATATTCGCTCTTTCTTCTGTGGTGCAAGCTCTTCAAAGTCACCTGGCCACTCAAGTAGCAGTTACACAGAAGATAAAATTGACAGCAATCAATCTGATACTGAGTTTTTGGAGCCAAGTCCTGCCAAGAAAAGATTAATTGTCCATGAGAAGCATGCAAAGGAAAGATTAACTACACATGAGAAAAGCAAGAAAATCGCTGCAAGCAGTCGAAAATACAACAAAAAATGGGAAGAGAGCTTCAATTGGCTGATGTTTGATAAAAATTTCCAAGGAACTTTTTGTAAGGTTTGCAGGAAGAGAGGAATTTCTCTTCAAAGAACAGGAGGAACATGGATCTCAAAACCTTTCACGAACTGGAAGAAGGCAATAGAGAAGATGAAAATTCATGCAAAGAGTGATATTCACCTCCTATCATGTGAAGCAGAGATGGCTGCAGCTACAGCACTACAAGAAGGGTCAGTCATTCAGCAACGCCAACAAATTAATGATGAGGAAAAGTTGAAGAACAGAATGGCCATTAAAGCTCTAATTCGTTGCACCCATTTTCTAGCTCGTCGCCACATTCCCCACACAACAAATTTTGATGAACTTATTGATCTAATCGTAAGTTGTGGTGCAGAAGATTTAAAGGGGTTCCTTGAAAGAGCTAGATTAAATGCAGCCTACACATCTAAAGTTGCTGTTGTTGAATTTGTTGAGGCAGTTGGCTTATGGGCTGAAGAATGTTTACTGAAACGGCTTCGCCAAGCTTCCCATTTCAGCATAATGGCAGATGAGTGCACTGATGTGACGACCATAGAAGAGCTTTCAATTTTCTTCCGCTGGGTGAACATGGACGGTCAACCTGTTGAGCACTTCTTGGATATAGTTCCATTGAAAGCTACTGATGCAAAGACTATTTATTCTGCCCTTGTTGAATTCATGAAAGATAAAAACATACAGATTAGCAAGCTGGTGGGTATGGGATTCGATGGAGCAGCTACTTTCTCTGGGAAACACAATGGTGTGCAGAGTCTCCTGAAGAAAATTTCACCTCATGCACTTTTCGTACACTGCCATTGCCATTTGCTACAGCTAGCATGCGTTCAAGCAGCTAATGCTACCAGTGGGATAAAACATGTGTACATCACACTCCCCACCCTCTGGAAATTTTTCCACTATTCTCCTAAGCGAGCTGAGAGTCTCAAAGCAGTACAGCAGGTGCTTGACTTACCTGAGCTGAAAGTTGTGAAACCATCAGATACTCGCTGGCTGTCCCATGAACGCTGTGTGAAGGCAGTCAAAGCTAGCTACAGTGCAATTGTGACTGCTCTAAACAATATCTATGAGCAGACACATGCACCTGAAGCTCTAGGTATCAGTAAAGCCTTATGTAGGCCCTCAACTTTAGTGGCCATATACCTCCTTGATTATGTTCTGCCACAAGTGGCGAAGTTGAGCAGAGCTCTCCAGACTGAGAGAATAGACTTGACAGCTATCACCCCTCTTGTTGATGCCACTCTCAATACACTTGATGATGCCATGTTACCTGCTGCTAACTGGGTATTAGAACTGATGGATGCAAAGAATGAGATCGAAGAAGTCACTGACATCACGTTAACCACGGAAAGCATTGCTACATTCCAAGGACAAGTGGCTGAACCGTTTATCAGGATGCTGAAGGCAAACATATCCAGCAGATTTATTTCACAAGATATTGTCTCCTCATTTGGCATCTTTGATCCGAAGAAAGTGCCAGCTGCTGACTCTTCTGACTTCCATACATATGGTGAGGACTTAATAGATGTACTATTAGCTCACTATGGTGCAGAGCTGCCTGCTAAGACTGCTGGTGGAGATGAATACACCAAAGAAGCTCTTATTTCCCGCGAAACCCGAGAGGAGTGGAAAACATTTCGAAGCTACTTATCGAAGAAGCCGAAAGGTAACCTGCACTTGCAGTTGAAAGAGCTCACCACAAGTGATATGCTTAGTGAAATTTTTCCAAACATTAGCACCCTGGCAAACATATGTCTATCTATCCCTGTCAGCACTGCTTCAGTGGAAAGGAGCTTCTCCAAAATGAAACTAATTAAAACACGAATTCGAAATCGAATTGGGCAATCACAATTATCCTATTTGATGAAAATAGCCATGGAGACACCCGAGACGCTCTCATCTACACAATTAAATGACATTATTACAGTATGGAACAAAAAACCTAGACGAATTGCTGTGTGAATATTGTTTATTATTAATTTGGTTTACATTTTTCTCTTAATAAATATCGGTTCTTTCAAAAGGGTGGGGGGCACTTAGAATCCAAGGGGGGGCATTTAGAACCCAAGGGGGGGCAAATGCCCCCTTTCGCCCCCCCCTAAATGAAACCCTGCATGTTCCATATTAATAAGTAAAAAATAAATAAATAAATAAATAAACAAGAGCTAGTTTTCTCGTTCTAACAGCCAATATTATGTTAATTATAACTTAAGTTTAATTAATATAATATTGGCTGTTAGAACAAGAATAATAATTGATTGCGAGTTGGTACAGATTATATAGGGTGATATGGTATAGAACTAAGATAGGTAGGAAGTAGGTGGAGATTGAGATGAATATGATTAAGTTTTCAGATGAGAGGCGCCCGCAAGCTGGCCAAATGTAAGGTGTGGTTGTTAAATGATGATATAAATGAGGTGGTAATCAATAACAGGTTCTGTTCCAAGTTCAGACGGATAGCTGTAGGTCAGTTCTTCCTCCTTTGTGGGTGTGGTTCCGACAGACAGTTATCCTGAGATTGACCACTCTGGGTGGAGTCAAGACAGTTGTTGTTGTTGTTGTTTTGTTTTATCAGTTCACACACTTCACTATTTTGAAGTTTTGCTCAGTCCAGGTCTGTGCCATTGGCATTAACCTGAGAAGGCAGAACTACCGTATGTGCATACTGAATGTTTGACATCATGGTTCCTATGTGATTGTGTAGATGAGCATTAATAAAGATATATATGTAATAAAGCATTACTTAGGTGAGATGTATTTTTAACTATTCTAGTGCGAGAGCTATATCTGAGTTCAATCAAATTGTAATGTCTAAATTTATTATCCAGCTATTATTTATATGTACCATACTGCTCTGTGTGGTTGTGTGTATGTGTGTACATGTGTGTGTGTTTTGCAGAGTACTGAAGTCTTTTTGCTGTACTTCATGTGACAGACTAAAATTAGTTTACTAAAGGTATGTTTAATTTTGTGTGTGTGTTGTTATACAAATATTTTTGTGGATGTTTCTATTTCACGACTTTTTTTTTTTTTTTTTTAACCCTTTCGTTCCGGATCCCGCTTTAAAGCGGGGTGAGACCGGTTGGCTTCTCCGAATTTTTTAAAATAGTTACTTTATAGCTAGAACCTTCAGATTGCATACACAGGTGGCCAATGCATTGGAGAAGCATCTAAAATAGCTTTCAGCCAGGACTGCTTCGACAGTACCTCACAGCAGTTGCGTTTATTTCTTCCTCGGCAAAAAACAACAACATCGGTTCTCCGTCGAATTTAAAAAAAGTTACCTTCTTCACAGCAGCTTCATTTATGGATCCAGTCATCTCCAGAGCTTTGTAGAAGCAGCGAAAAATTGCTTGAGCTCAGTAGCCTTCCATAACACATTGAAACAACCGCTTCTTTGCCGACCAAATATTAGCTATACATACACAAGAGCCAACAGACAGTAAATACATTTTCTTATAGCTAGCCACAAGTCTCAACTTGCACCTGCATATGCAGCCCCGGAATAAAGTATAGCCACCTAATCATCTCTAACCTTTCTTACAGGAGGGCCATTCCACCCAGCACTAACTGTAGTGTATTACTTACTGAGACTGGACACGAGAAGATTGACCTTTCTTTAAACGCTGACTAGGTGGGCGCGGACTGTTGTTATAGTTACAGTCGTTTTACAAACAATTCTGAAAGTATGTACGCACTGATCTAGCCCGGGCTGGACTCGAATGATCTCGGAATTTAACTTTGCTCCAACGAACAATAAATTGTTGTTCAAACATTAAAGAATCGATGATGAATTTATTGGTTATAACGTCAAGTTGGAAACTAGGTGAGGTCGCTGATGAAGTATGCACGCATAAGAGCATTGTGGGAAATACATTTGAGAATGCTTATCTAAATTAGGTGAGAAAAGCACATATAATCAACCCATAATATGGGTTGATTATATGACATATTATGTCCATTGGCATATAAAGTACTGTATTTTTTTTACAGCAAAACCTCTTTACAAAGGCCACCCATGCATGGGGACAAATGTTTTGATCTTTGTTAACAGTTTGGTTGCTTTCAGAGGTTAGCTATTTTAGATTGTGGAAGATCATTTTGCTCCATGCTGTTTGCTGTCGTTGAGATTTAAGGTGGCTTTTCCAGAAATCCATTGTAGAGAGGTTCTACTGTATACATAGCTATATGTTTACTTAGCTAATTGTAATATTAATAATTGTCATACACTCTAGGGTAATTTCAAATTTTCTATCTTCTCCATTTAGTTTTATATAGCTGTTCTTCAAACTAAAGGGGTTTTGTTTTAGTTTTAGTTAACCAAAACAGTAGCTATAGCAATGGAAAATATGAACTCCAGTGATCGGAGTGATCATTATTAATTTTATCACAAACTTATCCTGATAAAGATTCTCTACATAATATTGTATTATTCTCTCTAGACATAAATAAATCATATTTTAGCTATGCAGGTGAGAAAAAATTAGTCTAAAATAGTAGAACCCACAAATCAAGAGCAACCTTTCAGATCATAAATCAGAGGTTTGCTTGTTCCAAGGAGTAATAAGCAATCTAATTGAATGGGGCAGGAAGAACATTCACTGTAGCTATACACTATTATACAGTGTTTCCATACAAAATGTCGAGGTTGTTCAACATACGTCCATTCTATAGCTAACTGGTTGTCATGACGCAAATTTCAAGTCTCTCTACTCACTAGAATTTAGCTTCGTTAAGTTGGTACTTTTATGTTACTGTAAGTCTAAAATATCTGCCACAGTAACAATTTTTACCAGTGCATGATTGACTAAGTAGAACTACAAGTAAAAGTGAAATAGTTGAAGTTGAATGAGTTACATTATTTTGACTACTCTGTATCTATAATATCTATGCTGCGATGCCCTATTTGCTGGTTTTAGTGGTAGATTAGTATGCACTGCTTGCTTACTGGACTTCATATCTGACTCCGTACAACAGCCAAAATGAATGTAACCACTGTTGTAATAGAAATATATTTGTAGTAGTAGTTAACCTCCTCCACAAATCCTCCCACTCCTGTTGTGTGAGTCACTGTGTAATGAGTTACTGCACAAAACTATCAATAAGTCTCAAATTAATGAAAAACAAACAAACAAAACAACAACAAAACAACAACAAAACAAAACAAAAAAGCAACAAAAAAACAACAACAAACAAACAAAGAAAAGAAAACCCAGTGGGTTCAATGAAACTGCACAAAGAAGTGGGATATGATAGAATGACAGGTGTTAAGAATGTTCGCAGCTTCCTTTCCAGTTATCTTGAGAAGGACAATTCACTAGGGGGCCACCACCTTCTTGTGGGGGAGTGGCCCACACTGGTAACAAAATTCTGTGCTTGTTTTGCCATACGACGAGCATCAGCAGAATTCCACTGTTCACTGCATCTAAAAATCAAGAGCATAAAAATATTTCACAATTTCTTTCTCAGCCTTCTTTTACTCATTAGATGTATTCTCTCTCTTTCACAGGCTTTTTAAAAAGAAATAAAAAAAAAATGTTTGTCTATCACTAGGAATCCAACATGAGACCACTCAGGGGCTTCTCTGGCATTTCTAAGTGGTCTGGCCAGGAATTGAGTGTGGTGTAAGAGGTGTGATATACCAAACCACAGTAAACAGCATCTGAAGCATTTAGTAGTGCTGGCATTGTTCAAAGTGCATCTATTGCGTATTTATCACAAGCACTCTGCTCATGCTTTCAAAAAGCATTACCTTTGAGAAACCCTCGAGATAGCAAAACAAAAGTGCAATTATAACTAGCAAAACAATATTAATAGCTGGTTTAGTCACTTCATGTATTCATTGTTAACTTTCTGGCACATAAGAAACAAAGAGTAGTCTTCAGTCACAATACCAAAGCTATTTTATTTCCAACTTGCAAATCATTCTAGATAGAAAGTTGTAATTTATACTACCGTCTAGCAACTTCTCTTTGAAAATCTATCTGTTAGGTTGATGTGGACTTCCTAACACAATAAGCTGTGTTAAAATTTGCTGGTTGCACCAATCATGGGTATCCACTGTGTGATCTTATTTTTTTGGATATGCACATGTGCAGGGCTGCCTCTCTGTCAGAGTAGTATATGGCACACCTAAAACTGTAACTAAATCATACAATTAATTGAAGGTGTTTGTTGGTTTATTCTACTACCATGCCTTCTGTCTCAAAAAATAGATGGCTCTATTTTTTCTCATCCATGACTTGATCAATGAATTACACCAAAATGTATAGCAATGACCTATAGCTGGCTACAGTGTACATGTACTCAGTGTACATGTACTCAGTGTACATGTGCTCAGTCTCCATGACTGTGGTTTATTCATTATACATGTGCTACAGTGTACATGTGCTCAGTCTCCATGACTCTGTCTTATTCATTATACATGTGCTACAGTGTACATGTGCTCAGTCTCCATGACTGTGGTTTATTCATTGTACATGTGCTACAGTGTACATGTGCTCAGTCTCCATGACTCTGTCTTATTCATTATACATGTGCTACAGTGTACATGTGCTCAGTCTCCATGGCTGTGTTTTATTCATTATACATGTGCTACAGTGTACATGTGCTCAGTCTCCATGACTCTGTTTTATTCATTGTGTTTAGTTCCATGGGAGGCATGACAGTGACAGATAAGCCATACCAGTGTAGTACGTGTGAGAGAGCATTCATACGCAAGCAAGACATTGATAGACACAGATGTGTGACTACTCGTTGAAAACATTAGTTACTGTGATTTAGTCTGTCACTTGTGGCAGAGAAGCATCATCCAATGGGTGGCTTTCTTTCAAGGTTCAAGGTGTGTGTGTGTGTGTGTGTATGTGTGTGTGTGTGTGTGTGTCTGTGTGTGTGTCTGTGTGGTGTAGTGGTTGTGTCCCACACTCAGGCAGTTTTCCATCTTGTTTTCCACCTGCCTCCCACCAGCCCCACCAGTCCACTCAGCTGTGATTGGGTACCTGGCATTTACTGGGTTGCAAATTCAAGGCCTTTTCTCATGAAACAGCAATGGTCTAGGTGGGACTTCGTATGCCTACATCACTTGCTGTGAGGACAGGCTTGTGCTCCTGCGAGAGTTCCTAGCCCGGCTCTAGGAACTTTGCTTGCACGACTCACAGTGCCTGCTTAGTGCACAGGCATCATGGCTCTACCAGGTGCACATAACCGCTAGCGGTTGCAAGATAATTAGCATTTTGCATTTTTGCATGTGTGTGTATACACATGTTTCTAATATACACGGGGGGGTGGAGGGGGGGGGGGGGGGGGGGGGGGGGGGGGGGGGGGGGGGTGGGGGGGGGGGGGGGGTGTGGGGGGGGGGGGGGGGGGGAGGGGGGGGGGGGGGGAGGGGGGGGGGGGGGTGGGGGGGGGGGGGGGGGGGGGGGGGGTGGGGGGGGGGGGGGGGGGGTGGTGGGGTGGGGTGGGGGGGGGCTTGGGTGGTCTGTTTGTGTGTGGGGAGGGGTAGGGGGGGGGGGGGGGGGGGGGGGGGGGGGGGGGAGGAGGTTATTACACGGAAACCTCTCTATCCAGAACTGTGTGGGACCAAAACTAAGAAATGTCCCCTAACTCAGAAATACATTCAAATAACATTCGCTGGTAGCTTTAGAACTGTCCAGATTAACCTCAATGACTTTCCTTCTTAATTTCTGCTATAATTATCTCAAGCTTTCTTGCTTATAGAGTTAAAATGCTATACTTGAGTGCCGTGACCTTTCTTCCCCTCCAGTCGTTAAGTTCTAAAACTAGTGGCCCCACTGAACTAGCATCTTGATGTGTGTTCGCTTTTAATTGATGCACATCATGTGTGTTCACTATTTAGATTTATGCACATCATGTGTGTGTGTGTGTTCACTTTTAATTGATGCACATCATGTGCGTGTGTTCGCTTTTAGATTTATACACATCGTGCGTGTGTGTTCGCACATCAATTCATTCATGTGTAATTATTAGTATAGTGCGTTTCATTTATTATTGGTATTTGCGTGTACACTACACATCAGATGATAGCGCGGACAAATTCAAGGGGGTGGAGGGGGAAGGGGAAGTAGAGAGGGAAAGGGGAAGTAGAGAGGGAAAGGGGAAGTAGAGAGGGGGGATGAACAATGCAGTAGGAAATTCTCTTTGAATGTAACTAGGAGATGATTTAAATATTGTAGCTTATTATTGAGGGTTGCTGATTGTATAATTAATTCGTTTGCAGAGGATATCAAACTTACAACAAAAATGCTATCTGAAAAAGTGAAATATTTTTCAATTCCGATAGAGGCTGAAAGGTGGCAAGATCACAAAAACGAGTAAGTTATTTTTTTCCCTTTGTGTTCATTTTCTAATAGTCGTGTGCGTAAATTGCCCATTCAACAATGTATGGGAAAAGCACTGTTCAATTGAAATCTCACAGGGAAAGTGAAATACCATGGTAGCCAAGTGAAATAGTATGGGTAAGTGTGCATGCATACAGCTTTAGCCTTGAGAAACATACAGTTTGAGTAGTTTCTTTGTAGACTATGTCATTTTTTAGCGCTGAAGTTCTACCCGAATTAGACGAAATATTTTCAACAGATTAGAGGGAACCACAGGTCATATACATGTTCCAGAGGAAGCTAATCCTGAAATACAGAGATAGTGAGTTAATGATATGTGCTAATGATTAAAAAAACAACTGGTCTACTATTAACTAGTGATAGCAATAGCACTCGGCTTCGCCTTGTGCTATTTCAACCACACTACTCACATGAGTTATAACACGGATACCATGCTATTCGGGATTAATAGCACGAGTAATGTGATTGAGACGAAGCCAAGGGCAATTTCAAATACTTTAGGAGTGCTGTGAATTCCTAATAGCACGGGTTACCCGTGCTATCACTCACTAAAAGCCAGTTTGTATGTTTTTTAATATCATTTGCACTGTAGCTGCTGTATTGTTCACTCATTATCTCCATATTTCAGGATTAGCTTCCACTGGAACTTCGTTTTCAAACTATGGCTCCTCCAAATCTGTTGAAAAATGTTTCGTCAAATACGGGTAGAACTGGTGCGTTAAAGAATGACATTGTACATTTCCAAGCCACGTTTCCAAGGCATGCGCACATACCCATCTATTTCACTTAGAGCTATTCCACTTTCCCCTTGCAGTGAAGCGAGCGAGACATTCTCAGGGGTGACACAATTGGAAATCGGGGATATTTGTTTCTTTGTATATTGTACACAAATATAGTATCTTTTGTTATCGCAACTTTAACATTTTGTCAAAATAAGTTTAGGTTTCTAAATTTAATAAGATAGTATAACCCCTAATGGTCATTAATTGGAGAAAAATAATAGGTATTTTCGCTGATTTTCAATAATAATGTAGGTCGTACCCTTTTATTGTGACATACACTAAGTATTTACTGCTTGTGACTTGCTATGGTAATTCCTGATCATATTTCAGGGTTAATATAAAATAATGGCCATCAATTAATACATAGGAAAGGGTGTTGTTTGGTTTGATGTTTGTAAGCATGGCATGGGTGTATATGATTAATTATTTGGGCATAGGTGTCAATCAGAGGTGTCGATAACAATTAACATCAATGGCCATTATACATTACCTATGATCACTGGAGATTGACAATGTATTATGCGTGTGTTTTTATCTTATGTACAACATTTTTTATGTGCACTTCGTATTTATTATTTCTCTACAGAGTTATGAGTGCCAGGGCAAGGAGGTGAGGGAAGGACGGAAGAGGGAGCTGTGGTCAGATGTCACACCTGACATGATGTCAGATGAAGAACAAGAACAAGATGAGAAGAAATTTACGCCATCCTCCATCATATCACTATCATATCAAAAGCATTAAATACGTTTATAGCCAAGTAAGATGTCTACTTGGACAGCCTGCCATCAAGTCATCCAAGAGGAACCAGGCGAAGTGATTCATTGAAGGACAATCAAGAAATTGATGAACAAAGTGAATAATAATTTACGAGACATTGATTGTTATAACTTGATTAAAATTTAAAAAAAATTGACTTTGGATACGTAATATGCTGGGTGGGTAACAGTTGAATATATGGTCCACCTTATTCCGAGACAGGATATGAGCTGGGTGTAAGCTAGGTATAGGATAATATAAGCTGGGTGTGAGCTAGGTATAGGATAATATAAGCTGGGTGTGAGCTAGGTATAGGATAATATAAGCTGGGTGTAAGCTTGGTATAGGATAATATAAGCTGGGTGTAAGCTTGGTATAGGATAATATAAGCTGGGTGTAAGCTTGGTATAGGATAATATAAGCTGGGTGTAAGCTAGGTATAGGATAATATAAGCTGGGTGTGAGCTTGGTATGGGTGTAAGCTTGGTATAGGATAATATAAGCTGGGTGTAAGCTTGGTATAGGATAATATAAGCTGGGTGTAAGCTAGGTATAGGATAATATAAGCTGGGTGTGAGCTTGGTATAGGATAATATAAGCTGGGTGTGAGCTAGGTATAGGATAATATAAGCTGGGTGTAAGCTTGGTATAGGATAATATAAGCTGGGTGTAAGCCCCCCCCCCCCCTTGGTATAGATAATATAAGCTGGGTTAAGCTAGGTATAAGGATAATAACTTGTTGTGACTTTGGTAATGGGTGTAAGCTTGGTATAGGATAATAAAGCTGGGTTGTAAGCTAGGTATAGGATAATATACAGCTGGGTGTGAGCTGGTATGGGTGTACGCTTGGTATCGGATATATAAGCTGGGTGTAAGCTTGGTATAGGAGAATTTAAGCTGGGTGTAAGCTTGGTATATAAGCTGGGTTGAAGCTAGGTCTAGGATAATATGCTGGTTGTGAGCTTGGTATGGGGTACGCTTGGTATAGGATAATATAAGCTGGGTGTAAGCTTGGTATAGGATAATATAAGCTGGGTGTGAGCTTGGTATAGGATAATATAAGCTGGGTGTGAGCTTGGTATAGGATAATATAAGCTGGGTGTAAGCTAGGTATAGGATAATATAAGCTGGGTGTGAGCTTGGTATAGGATAATATAAGCTGGGTGTGAGCTAGGTATAGGATAATATAAGCTGGGTGTGAGCTTGGTATAGGATAATATAAGCTGGGTGTAAGCTTGGTATAGGATAATATAAGCTGGGTGTGAGCTTGGTATAGGATAATATAAGCTGGGTGTGAGCTTGGTATAGGATAATATAAGCTGGGTGTGAGCTTGGTATAGGATAATATAAGCTGGGTGTGAGCTTGGTATAGGATAATATAAGCTAGGATAATATAACCTGGTGTGAGCTTGGTATAGGATAATATAAGCTGGGTGTAAGCTTGGTATAGGATAATATAAGCTGGGTGTAAGCTTGGTATAGGATAATATAAGCTGGGTGTATGTTTGGTATAAGTATAGGATAATATAAGCTGGTGTAATGCTATGATAGTATAAGGCTATCTTATTCCACACTTATAACAAGCTTATAACAGTCAGCTTATAACGAATCTATAAGCTACATATAAGCAACACCCATACTGAATCTCCTTATAATATGCGTATAGCTACCACAAGTTTTAAGAAAGTAATGACGCCATATATGACCACATTTGCGCAGTGAATTCAGTTTCACATTGAACTAGCAGGTCATCTGAAACAATTCAAGCAATTTTATATAGCTACTGGGCATGTAAACAGATAATCAGCATATAAATGTTGGAAGTTTGATGAGAACTTGGTTCTATCTAGAGAGAAGACTAGCTATATAAAAATATTACTAGCTAAATCACTAACTGAACAGCCCTGCAACATAGACAACATAGTGTGTGCATACTGTATACTTCGGAGCCATAACCTGGCATCTGGCAAGCAAATCTTACTCTTCAGTGGTGTCAGTTTTATTGTGTGGCTGTTTAGTCACATTATAGGGTGTTGCCTTTGTATGGAGTGTTATTTCAGTGGTTATGGTATACTGGCATACTGCAGGAACAATAGCAAGTTTATTTAGAGCACACGACCTGATCAGTGTAATAAGTGTTAATTGAAAATTATAGCAATAGAGTCTTATACAAGTATATCACTCTGTCAATTACAGCTTTAAGCATCATGAGTTCTTGGTTAGTTTCATCTGACCTCTAACTAACTTTGTAGTCTTGAGGTTTAAGGTAGTCCTCTATAAGTTTTAATCGTTATATCATCCACAATTCCTTTCCTCACTCAATTTTCTCTACAAAACAGCTCACCTGCAGTTATAATTCCTTCTTCCCCCCCCCCACACACACACACACACACACATACACCTCAAATAAACTACTCAAATGCATCCACAGGTCATTGAATATAAAATAGCTGTATTGAACTATTGTTTATATCCTCTACGAATTACCCTTACAAGAGATAAAGGGTAGTCTTTGCGTTCATAGATTTTATAGTGCCCTCAGCATCAGCGCACTACAGGTTTTTGATGTTCAGAGTGACTGTAACTATAACAACAGTCCACGCCTACCGAGTGTGCGTGGACTAGAACTCCCTGCGTCAGCGGTGTTAGTGTGTGTGTCTCAGTGTCTGTGTGTGTGTGTGTGATTATCGGTTGTCTGCTGTGCTGTAGAAAGCTGGACTGAATCTGTTCGGTTCAAGTGGCTGGCTCGATATAATCATGGTAAGTGGGATTTTGTTTTTTGTTTGTGAAAAATTTCTGTTGCTAGATCTAGAGTTAAACCTGTGCTCTCATTATTTGGGGTATTAGTAATGATTATACTAGAGGTGTGCTTGAGCAAAAAACCAAGCATCCCTAGTCAGGTTACCCAGATTGTTGTAGATTAATTTTTACTTATAACACTCCAGGTACTAAAAAAAACGTTGAGGTATGTGAAGTATGATAAAGGGTTTCAATGCCATAGTTACCATTCGTCCCAACTGTACTGCTATAGTAGCCGAAAAAACTGTGTAAAGGCAGGCCAATGTAACCACACCCACTTAACCACACCCACTCATTAATTAAAGATATGAGTTTGATTAATAGAAATTAAATGTAGTGGTTTCTTTTTATCAAACGAACCAAAGATTTTTAGTTTATGCTCTGCGTATTAAAACACCACTGTAATCACACCAAACAACAACAACAACACAAAATAGCCAGAGTTATTTTTGTAATTTTAGTTAACCAACCTGAGCCTAAAGTGAACCAGAATGTCAAGCAGAAGGGTAGAAACGAAGTCACCAAACTACGACTGCTCCGAGTCGTGGTAGAAGCCTTTCTGGCTACCAGTGGCTCTTGACAATCAAGAAACGACACTTAGCAGCTCCAAAAGAACGGCGAGTTTTTGAATTTATGTCTGGTAATGGACTTTCAATGCCATAAAAACTAGTCGCAACAACTTCTTGTGACTTCACTTGCTCGCCATAATTACTTGTTTTATACAACATTTGACAGTTTACATAAGTATCCTGTGTATGCAAAGAAGCATTGATTTCATTGAGCTAACCTGATATCACTAGTGATGTGATTTAAGCACAAATGGCAAATAAACCATTATGCGAAGTAATTGGAATGAGCTAAAACTTTTTTTTTTTAATCCGAGTTCATTTTTGCCATTGCAAGATCTGTAACTATGCATTTATGTATTGAAGGTAAAACATTTAAACATAGAGGTCACATTTATAATTCAGTCTGCCAGTGAGTCAGTCAGTCAGTTTGTCTGTTAGTGAGTGAGTGAGTCAGTCAGTCAGTCAGTTTGTCAGTGAGTCGGTCTATCAGTGAGTCAGTCAGTCAGTGAGTCAGTCTGTGTGTGTGTGTCAGTGAGTCTGTCAGTGAAATAAAAAATAAATTTAAAAATGTGCATTATATAGATATTTGTGTGTGTATATGTGTGTCAGTGAGTCTGTCAGTGATGAGTCAGTCAGTCAGTCAGTTTGTCAGTGTATACTTATGATACTAACTATGGGTGGAGCAAACACATTCCATCCAATGTGCATGGCCAGTTTGATGTCTCCACTTACAGCGATTCTCGAATGGCCATGTATGTTCGCCATGCTGTCAACCATTATGATGTCATTATTGCAGTTCAGTAAGATTGGCAAAGTGTGCGGTACGTTTGTAAATCTGTGCACTTGTAACACCTCTTCAAGTAAGTTTATAACTACTGTGTCTTTAGTGCATTATGTGTAGTGTGAAGGAGTAGTATGGTAAATTCAGGTGCAGTGTACCTTAGTACTGGGACATTACAATAATGGTCCTCACTACATTCAATTAAATTGGTACCAAAATAAGCACCATTACTGCTATTACAAAATGCATTTTGATCTCTCACTCTGTGACTGGTTAGCCAACCCAGTACTCTTGTCTTTACAGAACTCATGAGAGATGTCATAGTAATTAGTGTATCCAACAATTGGGAACACTTGAAATGGTTCACAAGTGTGTGTGTGTGTGTGTGTGTGCATGGGTGCATGTGATTGTTTTTACTCATTATCACCATATTATTGTGACCAAGGCCAAACTGACACTCTAAACTTGTAAATGGCAGATAAATTATGCTAGTCCTTTACACCGATGCAGCTTTTTTTTTTTTCCCCTGCAAATATGCCTATCAACTTTTCTCATGAGAGATCAGTGGCAGTGTTCCTTGTACTTAAGCATTTCAAACATAACTAAAATACCTGCCATCTTTAGATCACGAGTGATTGAGTTATTATGTTCTCTAGCATATATCTATGTTACACTGAACTAAACAGCAGCATTGTAGTCTGGTGTCTGTGAACCAATGCCGCAAGTCAGAGCCGATACTCCCACCCAGTGAGTGGCAACTGTCATGACTGTATGCTATAGTCCTCAGAGACAGCAAATGTCCAAGTTCTCACCTATGTGAGTCTGGTGATGTTGTGGTACACAGTTACCACAATGGTTGTGGTTTCACTCTATGTGACTCCACTATGTGCACAAAGTCTGCAAATGTAATGTCATGATTCCAACAATGTTCAGATTGTGCAGTGGTCATTGCTGTAGATAATCTACGCATTAGCTTAAAAAATACTAAAAAGTAAGACCTTGCTGATTTGAATGTAAACATCAACGATAAGGAGCATATAACAGGTAAGAAAAGCTTGCCGATCACCATAAAAATGCACACACTAAATAATTGTGATTATCTATGTTTATCATTATCAAGTTATGGGTGCATCCTATAAATTTTTTTTATACTATTCTGCTACATTATCATATATTATTATAGTACACTGGCACCCATGACTTCATAGTGATTATAACATACTGATGATTCCTAATAAGGATGAAATAATCACAGCATAATTGTAATTTCAGTGACTGTTTAATTTGGGTCAGAATTAGGGGGAGTGTTGTGTAACAGGTACATATGTACACTCACTCCAGTATGTGAGAAGACAATATTTGGTGGTCTGGTCTGTGGTGGAGGTGTAAATATCATGTGAGGGTCTATAACCGCAGTTGCCCAGAACTTTAAGGTAATTTATTGCATCTTTTAATTAAATTATGCCCACAATTTTTTCCATGTATATTTTAATTTTATTTGTGTTTAGTGAGAAAGAGCAAAAATAGAGTCTGATAGAGAATCTGTTTGTTTGTGTGTATGTGTTGTGGTTTCTAGTGTGAGGAATAATTTTTCAGCTAATTATAGTATGGTTAGTCTGGAGAGGGTCATTCAGCATAAGAGGTCATAAAGCATAAAGCTCCCAAATTGCAGCTGTTGAGATTGTAGCCCCTCCCCCCCCCTCCCCCATTGATGCTAAAAAGGTGAATTCCTAAGTCATAATTTTAGTACCGAAGTGGCCATAATATGAATTGTGATAAGACTGTGTGGGAGTGAAAAATATACTACATGTATGTGTGAAGGATAATTAATATAACTAGTGATGTGCTTGAGCACAAATGGCGAGCTAGCTTAAAAACTATACTGTTTTTTATGATTTTGACTTCTAACACTGAAGCTACTGAAAATAAGGTCTGAGTTTTTTAATTACGCATACACTTTCAGTGCCATAGTAACAACTCGCTGCAACTGTTTGAATTGAAGGAAAAATCAACAACAAAACAATACACGTTATTTAAACGTTTTCTTTGTGATAGTATAGAGAAGAGAGGGTTTGTTTTTGTTTTTGTTTTGTGTTCTTGTTGTGTAGAATAATTTTTTCAGGTAATTACAGTGAGGTCAGCCCTCCTGCACAAGAGGTCTTTTGAGAGGTCATTCCAAATTGCAGCTGTTTATGAATGTACTCCAAGCTTTTTGAAGTGTAGCAAGACTGTGTGGGTTGTTATGCAAGCCGTAAAAACCTTTGTGTGTAATAATGGTCAATAATCTGTTGTTTGTGTGTGTAAGTGTGTGTATGAACCCAAGACATGTTGAAGTTGGCAAAAGATTATATTTTTTAATCAATACTGGACTGTCATGATTTGATTTTCCAATATCTACTGTTAAAACAATTCTTGAAGTACTTGAGCTCAGGCTTTATTTTCACTTGGGTCTGGCTCATGAAAATATATTTGCCTGCTTGTGAAATATTTTGCCATAATCACACTCTGACTCATGTGTGTTAGGTGAAGGAGGTGAGGGTTGCCAGTAGATTAAGTACAGAGAGGAGTAGCATGGGTGGTGGATCAGTTTACCTCAAGTATATTTTGTGATTTTTCTGGCTTAGCTAATGTTACATCTATATTGAAGGATCTCTTGTTTAACAGGTGTATTATTTTCAAGGTTGGCTGGACCTGCTTCAACTGGACCCAGGGAATGTACATCTCCATGTAACCAGTATGGTCATCTCATTTGTATGAGGTGGGGTATACAGGTACATGGATGAATTCATCAGGACAACTCAGGACAATGGTTGCACAGTTGATGTCTGTAAGCTCTCAGTGCCAAGAGCAAATAGATAATAGAGACTTCTGCACTTGGTGGGTGATAAGGTCAGAATCCGTTGATATAGTTTAGATGATACTTCACAATTAATTGTTGTTACAGAATTATTATTTAAGCATAAAGGAGTAATGATTAATGAGTACGTGTGTGTTGGTATTTCAGTTAAGTACGTGTGTGTTGGTATTTCAGTCAAGTACGTCTGTATTGGTATTTCAGTCAAGTACGTCTGTGTTGGTATTTCAGTCAAGTACGTCTGTGTTGGTATTTCAGTCAAGTACGTCTGTGTTGGTATTTCAGTCAAGTACGTCTGTATTGGTATTTCAGTCAAGCAGTCAAGTACGTCTGTATTGGTATTTCAGTCAAGTACGTGTGTGTTGGTATTTCAGTCAAGTACGTCTGTGTTGGTATTTCAGTCAAGTACGTCTGTGTTGGTATTTCAGTCAAGTACGTCTGTGTTGGTATTTCAGTCAAGTACGTGTGTGTTGGTATTTCAGTCAAGTACGTGTGTGTTGGTTTCAGTCAAGTACGTCTGTGTTGGTATTTCAGTCAAGTACGTCTGTGTTGGTATTTCAGTCAAGTACGTGTGTGTGTTGGTATTTCAGTCAAGTACGTCTGTGTTGGTATTTAGTCAAGTACGTCTGTGTTGGTATTTCAGTCAAGTACGTGTGTGTTGGTATTTCAGTCAAGTACGTGTGTGTTGGTATTTCAGTCAAGTACGTGTGTGTTGGTATTTCAGTCAAGTACGTGTGTGTTGGTATTTCAGTCAAGTACGTCTGTGTTGGTATTTCAGTCAAGTACGTCTGTGTTGGTATTTCAGTCAAGTACGTATGTGTTGGTATTTCAGTCAAGTACGTGTGTGTTGGTATTTCAGTCAAGTACGTGTGTGTTGGTATTTCAGTCAAGTACGTCTGTGTTGGTATTTCAGTCAAGTACGTCTGTGTTGGTATTTCAGTCAAGTACGTGTGTGTTGGTATTTCAGTCAAGTACGTGTGTGTTGGTATTTCAGTCAAGTACGTCTGTGTTGATATTTCAGTCAAGTACGTCTGTGTTGATATTTCAGTCAAGTACGTGTGTGTTGGTATTTCAGTCAAGTACGTGTGTGTTGGTATTTCAGTCAAGTACGTGTGTGTTGGTATTTCAGTCAAGTACGTGTGTGATAGTATTTCAGTCAAGTACGTGTGTGATAGTATTTCAGTCAAGTACGTCTGTGTTGGTATTTCAGTCAAGTACGTGTGTGTTGGTATTTTAGTCAAGTACGTGTGTGTTGGTATTTCAGTCAAGTACGTGTGTGTTGGTATTTCAGTCAAGTACGTCTATATTAGTATTTCAGTCAAGTACGTGTGTGTTGGTATTTCAGTCAAGTACGTCTGTGTTGGTATTTCAGTCAAGTTAGTATAAGTCTTGTCCACAGAGTTGGTGGGGTCACAAATTTTCATGCAAGATACATATTTTTCCCACCCAGCAAGATTCTCTCTAAAAACACCATTTAGTATGCGGTGCTCTACCACACTAGCACACTATAGGGACAGCCAACAATATTTTACTCTGAAGTCATTAATATGATTGATTGCAGATCGGGAAGGAGTGAATGCTTTGGTGCGTGTCCTCATGGTACTGCCACTGCTACTGCCAGATGTGTGAATTAAAGCTGATCCCAGCAAGGTCATTATACTATGCAGAGGTAAAATTTTTTTATTAAACCACTTTCAATTATCCCCCCTACCCTCCCTGTGTCTGATGCAATACTATGTTTTATTTGTTTATTTGACGTATCCATTTTCATTTTAATCAGGTCTTGACTAACAAAATTTGTTTTATTCGACTCGATCAATTCCATAGGCATACCAACATCCAGATTGAATTAACCCTTTAGTTGGTGGAGTCGCCGATTTGTGAAACTAAGAAAATATATCATTTTTATCACTTGAAACTGAATTTATATTTTTTATTTTTTTTATTATAATTATTATTATATTATTATTATTATTATTATTATTATTATTATTATTATTATTATGTCTCTGTAGGAGTGTGTGAATATCCATTCAGGGAAGAGGTCTCCTATCTTGCTCCTTATATCTTAATGACAGGAAGTCTACTTCAGCCAGAGCAAGCTTTCTTGGTAATAGATAAGAAGATCATCAATGAAGTAATGAATTTTGAGGACATTCCATTCATTTTAACAAGTGCTTATTTTGTTTTTAATATAAAGTACCCAGTTGGATGCAATAATTTTTATTCATTTTTGGAAATATTACTTTTTCAGTTTCCAACCAAAAAGGCCTCAATTTCTGCATTTACTCACGTCTCTGTCTTTTTAATTTTAATTTTTTAATTTTTAATAAATCTTTTAATTCTGATGATACACCACACAATGTATAATGGGTTTACCTGCAAGGCTCAGGTGGCTGGTTTTGAAGATCTGATCCAGAAGATGGCTGCTCAGCTTAATTGAGTCTGCTGTAATTGGTGTGGGTGGAGTTTGGGAAGTAGGAGGTAACACTAAAGCGGTGTGTATCCACACAAACAGCAGTGTGAGCTTACGCTCGTAAGTGTGTGTACAACACACCAACAAAGGTGTGAGCTTACACTCATAAGGGTGTGTACAACACATTCATTGAGCGTGAACCCCACGCTATTTTGGGTGTGAGTATAGGGACAAGTGCGTCACACTCAATTTGGTGTGCAGTACACACTTTTCGATTTACAGTGCAGGAACTACTGTACTTGTAGTCCATCAGGCCAAGTAGCACCCTCACTGTGTTGAGACCATAAATACAGTAGTTCCTTTCGATACCAGTGTTAGCTATCACAGAGGTGAGAGGAATTTTATGGGACTAGTTCCAATTTTTGGAAGTTTCTTAAAACTTCCTTGAGCTGTGATATTAATTTTGTGACACAAATAGAAATGAAAAAGGCTCGCAACATACAAACATTCTGTATCCAAAAATCCTGGCAAAAATTATAAATTGTACTTATAGCATGACTTGGAGTGAAATATCACCAGATATTTCATGAGCAAGTGACCGTATTTCACGAGCTGAAGGTGAGTTAAATACAGCTGCGAGTGAAATGTCAAATGGTATTTCATGACCAAGGAGTGAAATAAGTACTTAATTTCAATATTTCATGAGTATCCTTCTTTCTCTTCAAAAAACGGCCTCTATGCCATACGTGAAACATTGTAAATAAGCCTACAGACAAGCGGCTACAGGAAAAAATATCATTACACATGTATCGCATTTAATAATTTTGTAATTTTTTTCCCCTTCATTGTTGCTAGGTACAAGTGTAGTAAGGCTATGCAAATTATGCTGGGATTCCTGTAGGCCTAATAAGGCAACACCTGGATGCCTGAGCACTGCTGGCATAATGGTACCAATTGCAGTCCTACTCTTCTGGGCGCAAGTTGGTAAAGGGTCTGAAGAGAAAAAAACATGCTGGCAAGGCATTGGAGCATAGCATAATGGGAAGCAGAAAGAGCATAATTGTTCCTGATGTGTACCTTTGATCTCCCTCCCCACCTGCAAAGATTATGCTACCTTGGTAATAGTGTTTATGAGTGAAGGTGTTAAATTGACTGACACTATGTAGATATAGTTAATAATTCTCGGATCTCAAGTCCCCCAATACCTTACATACCTTCCCCTCTTACCTAGCTTGCTGATAAGGATTTCGGTGCGGGAGTGGCCACAGACATTTCTGTGTAGTTTCTGGTGGAGGTGTCGGGCCGGATGCCCCGCCCCCTTGCTGACCTTAAGCCAGCTTGGGGTAAGGTGATGGGGAATTCCCCCAGCATCTGCCTTTCACCAATCATGTCACAAGGGAGATTCCCGAGTGACAGAGACTATAAGGTGTGGGTGGGTGGGTGGGTAATGAGAAAAGAAAAATCGGCCCTCTGCTAGCCAGTTCCTTCTTCCTGCCTGCCGATTTTGACTGAACTGATGACACGTGGCCTTGCTACCACCAATATCCCCTAATCGCATGCGCACCCCGCCTAAGTGTGCTCTGTGGTCTATGGCCCCTCCCCCGCTACAGCACACTGGATCCTCATTATTAACTAGGTCTAAACATGTGCCTTTTTTAAACCTTATAAAAAAACACTTGTACATTTACTTTGATAATGTAGTGAGAGAATTAGTTGTGATGCATTCAGTAATTTAGGGATCTGGTTGGAATGGAGTCTGCTTTAGGGTTGGATTCAAGAGAACAAGTGGCGAGGCTAACTCCACCAGCCACCTTCTCCTCCAGAGGTTCTTAGTAGCAGTGTTGTGGCCATCTTGGCCCCCTCCCCATTTGGCCAGAATTCAGAAATTAGTAAGGAAAATTATAAGGCACAAACGATTGCATACCATCATATTTATTCCTATTGTTGTTTATGTATTATAGATCAAGTGACCGGACTGAGTTTTTGTTTGCTGGTGAAGACTGAACAATTTTAATTAACAACATTCATTCTTTTTCTGTTATATTTTATAATGAGATATTGATTTATTTTCCATATTCCATAAAATATACAATTAATATTTTGAAATAAAATTTTGAATATTGATTTTGATATAATTTGAGTTGGTTAACAGGAAGCTTCAAGGGAGTTGTGAATGTGACTGTGAAATAGTTGCCAGACATGTCCAAATAGTTACCCCAATAGTTCCATACCTGTCAAATGGTTAATAAAACGTACCATATATCAGGGGAGTAGGAACAGGGGGGGTAGGGGGGGCACAGGACCCCCCAATATTTTTAGTGGGGGGTAAATGAGGGTTTTACCCCCCCAATAATTCTGGCACTAATTTGTAATACTAACGGTAAATATAATTCTGGCAAGAATTTATAAAAATACTGTTATCAAAAGCTGTTTAGTGCTTCTATTATACCTTTTTTTTAATCATTTCTACTGATTAAAGCATAGTATAGTGTGCCAAAAAGTTTAAAATTTTGGAATTTAGAATAATTTATTGTGGCTAATAGACCAATAAAATAACTAATAAAGCTTCAATTATTGTTTTTTTCATATCGCACAGCAGACCTACCATTTTGCCCCCCCCAATATTTTTCATCTTCCTACTCCACTGTAATATACAGAGAGAAGTTGCAGACTTGACAATCTACTAAGTTGGCAATTGGCAAACTAGGACTTTTGGCCCTGCAAGTATACTAATTAGCTACACACAAATTCTGCAGAAACAAACAGTGATACGTCATACTATTCAATACAAATTCTAGCTATAGCGCCCGGTAAAGGGTCTGCGATACTATTCGATTCTTACCTAAATTCCAGGTTTAGTAGCCACGCTTTACCATTAAGTTGACCAGTCCGTATTGGGGCGGGGTCTCGCTCACGCTGCAAGCACGGGAGAGAGCCCTGGTAAAGGGTTATAGCATTCACCAAAAGTCACTGAAGTCTTTTGGAAAAGGGTTTCTTTCTTCAAAGATACCTGCCAGCACGTTGTGGTGTAGTGGGCATAACTAGGAGGTGAGTGGACTGGGTTGGTGTTGCTGGGGTAGAATCAGCCTGCAATCTTTATATTAGTGGCAATTTATTCAGGTAAATTATATAAAAATGGTTTTTATTTAACATGTTATGATGTTCTTCTGTGATAATCACAATATAGCAGATAGAAGGTATAATTTGTATGTGTATGCAAAATATTTCATGAGTAGTGTGTTTTACAAATAAGACCCTTTACTGAACCGTTCCACTAGGAAGGATATGGTCTATTGCCCACATCTAACTTGTACTAGTCTGGAATGCGCAGACCCTTTACCTATTTTAAATATTGTCGGAGAGGAAAGGGTCTGGTCACTGCCAATTGTAAGTAGTTGTGTCATTATGTAATGGTTATGTAACAGATCAGCATAATTAGTTTTGCGAAGAAATAAATCAGGGAACAGCGTTACTTCATTGATTTCAATCTAGTCTGCTGACTAATTTCAATCCAAGCTTATTGAACACTTCTTCCAGAGCTTTAAAATCTAATAACACTTTGGCACACTCGACCTGCCATTTCCCTTAATTTTATTTAGCGCAAACAAATTCTGAACAATCTGATTGGGCCGCTGTCCTGGCAGCGTGGACACAACTGCCACAATTGGGGAGTGACCAGACCCTTTCCTCCCTGGCAGTATTTAAAGAGGTAAAGGGTCTGCGTGCGCCAGACTACTGGAATACTGTGTTTAACCGCAAGTAAATCAATAAAATGTATGCAATACTCGGTAAAGTGTTTAGTGCAGTATCCGTATCATGCCTTCCCCATTGATATCCAGCAATGGTGCTAACTGTTTGGATACACACGACACCTACTGAGGGAAGATTTCTAGACTCGTATAAGTTTAGTCACAGTACATCTCCTTAACGGTAGAGAATGTACTTTAAGAGAGTGCTTGTAGCAATCTGTTGTTTGTTATTAAAGTGTTCTATCTACAGACGTTGTAGTGTTGCCATGTTTGAGGCGCCTTTGATTTTGTAGAGATAGCTCGTAAGTAGTGTACCTGCCCTCTTTTAATCAAAACACATACCCTCACCATACACTGTACATGTCCAATACATTCCAGATTCTGGGCATAACGAGTTTGATATGGCCAATTTGCCAGAACCTTCCGAGTGGAGTGGTTAGGTATAGTGTCTGACCTATGAGTCTAGCATTCCCTTACCCCCACAAAAATAATTCTGGTTCGGATGTTCTAATTATTGCTTCCTCCGGGTACCGATTGTGATAAGAAGCAGGCAATTCATTTTGTACCTCTCAACAGTGCAACCCGATGTTAAAATAGAATAGAAACCTTTCATTACTTCTTGTAATTTATCATTGTTGGTTAATTTAATTTTGGTGGTGTAAGTGTGATAATTTAGCTATATGTACTGATGACATTTTAGATGCAGTATACTAATTTATTACTCAAGAAATTGGAGTTCTCTACAAAGGGGGAGTAATGTTTTCAGATGTGGAAGTGGCAACTTAAGAAGTCTTATTTTGATGTAAGTTTTCTACTGAAAGCCTTCTATGTTACCCTAATTTAAATAGTTGCTTACAGTTTTATATTCATAGAATTAGTAGTCATGTAAAATTTATATTGTAGAATTGAGTATTTTGAAGCATACTACACAGTGGATGTTCATTTCAATGGATGAAAGTCATGGAAGACGAGACTTGGTGCTACTATCATCTTACCTTGCTACATATAAATGGACGCTAGAGGTTTTCATAACTCTCAGACTAAACTGTAGAGATAACTTGGTATAGTTTTTCTCATTTTTCTATCGGAATTGAATGACTTAATTGTAGTACAGTATGGGTGGGCATATATATATATATATTATTTGGACTGGTCAGATTATACAATAACCTGGTTGACATTGTTCATGACAGGATGTGCTGACATTATTCAATACTGATTAGTACAGATGTACTGATAGTGTTCGTGACAGTTTCAGTTTAGATAGACTGATGTTATTCAGGACAGATCCAGTAAAGATGAGATGACATCGTGCAGGATAGGTCCAGTAAAGATGGGATGACATCGTGCAGGATAGGACCAGTAAAGATGGGATGTCATCATGCAGGATAGGACCAGTAAAGATGGGATGACATCGTGCAGGATAGGACCAGTAAAGATGGGATGACATCGTGCAGGATAGGTCCAGTAAAGATGGGATGACATCGTGCAGGATAGGTCCAGTAAAGATGGGATGACATCGTGCAGGATAGGACCAGTAAAGATGGGATGACATCGTGCAGGATAGGACCAGTAAAGATGGGATGTCATCATGCGGGATAGGACCAGTAAAGATGAGATGACATCGTGCAGGATAGGTCCAGTAAAGATGGGATGACATCATGCAGGATAGGACCAGTAAAGATGGGATGTCATCATGCGGGATAGGACCAGTAAAGATGGGATGACATCGTGCAGGATAGGACCAGTAAAGATGGGATGACATCGTGCAGGATAGGACCAGTAAAGATGGGATGTCATCATGCAGGATAGGTCCAGTAAAGATGGGATGACATCGTGCAGGATAGGACCAGTAAAGATGGGATGACATCATGCAGGATAGGTCCAGTAAAGATGGGATGACATCGTGCAGGATAGGTCCAGTAAAGATGGGATGACATCATGCAGGATAGGACCAGTAAAGATGGGATGACATCATGCAGGATAGGTCCAGTAAAGATGGGATGTCATCATGCAGGATAGGTCCAGTAAAGATGGGATGTCATCATGCAGGATAGGTCCAGTAAAGATGGGATGTCATCATGCAGGATAGGTCCAGTAAAGATGGGATGACATCATGCAGGATAGGTCCAGTAAAGATGAGATGTCATCATGCAGGATAGGTCCAGTAAAGATGGGATGTCATCATGCAGGATAGGACCAGTAAAGATGGGATGTCATCATGCAGGATAGGTCCAGTAAAGATGGGATGTCATCATGCAGGATAGGTCCAGTAAAGATGGGATGTCATCATGCAGGATAGGTCCAGTAAAGATGGGATGTCATCATGCAGGATAGGTCCAGTAAAGATGGGATGTCATCATGCAGGATAGGTCCAGTAAAGATGGGATTTCATCATGCCGGATAGGTCCAGTAAAGATGGGATGTCATCATGCAGGATAGGTCTAGTAAAGATGGGATGTCATCATGCAGGATAGGTCTAGTAAAGATGGGATGACGTTATGTTGGACAGATCCAGTGAACATGAGGTGGAAGATATCAAGGATAGGTGTAGGGTAACGTGAGCTGTCATGGACCAGTCTATTCAAAGGAAAGGCTATAGGAAATTTTGCCCTGTACTAGTATAGGATAGGTACAGGGAAACCAGATATTCCCTGGCATTTGGAAAGGTTCAGTACAGATGGGATGTTGTCATGCAGGATAAGTCCAGTAAAGATGGGATGCCGTAATTCAGGACAGGTCCAATAAAAATGGGATGACATCATGCAGGATTGGTCCAGTATAGATGGAATGACGTCATGTTGGACAGGTTCAGTGAACATGAGGTGGAAGATATCTGAAATATTACACAGAACATGAGTTGGCATGTACTCAAGGATAGGTGTAGGGTAACGTGAGCTGTCATGGATCAGTCTATTCAAAGGAAAGGCTATAGGAAATTTTGCCCTGTACTGTTATAGGATAGGTACAGGGAAACCAGATATTCCCTGGTATTAGGAAAGGTGACAACCATGTGACTGACAGGTGACCTTCCAGTAACCTTTCCTTTTACTGACCTGGTACAGGAAATCTGGATAATTTTCCAGTGTACTCTTCAAGAGTTATCTCTGCTTGTTCATCTGTATGAGCACAAGATGTGTGCATCTGGAAGTGTGCAAATCACTCAGCACTGAAGATTTCCTAGCTGCCTTTTGGAGGTTCAGCAACAGAAGAGGATGCCCACAAGAAATGTATTCAGATAACGGAAGCAACTTCCAAGGTGCAGCCAATGAGTTTTACAAGCTTCAACAGATAGTGAAGAAGGCAAAACAACAACTGCAAGCTCATGTGCAGAACATAAAATGGCACTTTACACCACCAAGATCTCCAAATTTTGGAGGCATTTGGGAAGCAGGAATAAAGGTGATGAAGACCTTGATGAAGAAGATAGTGGAACCACATCCACTCAAACTTGATGAGCTCATGAATGTCATCACCAGTATTGAAGCCTTAATGAACAGCAGACCACTGTTATCTGCTGAAGGAGTGGAACTTGAGGAAGGACTGGCTCTGACTCCAGCTCATTTTCTTATCTACAGGCCAATGAAGGCACCCCCCACTCCAGCAATATCAGCTGCAAAAATCACATCTCTCAGAAGGTGGCAACTTGTGCAAAGATTGCAGCAAGACTTTGAACAAGCATGGAGAAGCAGCTACCTTCAATCACTCCAAGCCAGAAGCAAATGGAGGAAGCCTGAACAAAATCCTAAAGTTGGTGACATAGTATTTGTGAAGGATGACACCCTGATGCAGCATGGCAGATGGCCACTTGGGAGAATAACAAAGTTGTTTACTGGAAATGACGGAGCTGTCAGAGTGGTGGATGTTTACTGCAACAACAAAACGTACAGAAGAGCTATAAATATGCTGATTCCACTTCACTTAGAAGCAGATGAAAACAAAGCAGCATCTCCTCAACCCAACTCCACTTCAAAAGCCGATGGCTGCCAGAACACCAACACCACATCTACACAGTAAAAGTCAATGTCACTGGCTACTTGTCGCAACAAGGATTACATGTTCAATGTTTACGTGGTGTCACCTTATCTATTAGTGCATCTTACTTCAATGTTGTGGCCGGAGTATGTTTGGGTTTCCCAAACATCAACTAACTATTTGCTGTTGAGCAGCACTGAACAGTCAACAACACTCAATAATGGAGTCATAAAACCCATTAAACACTCTTTTTAATGTATTTGATTTTCACATATGCTGACTCATGTTTTTTGTTCTTGGTTTTGGTTGGGTGCTCTCTGTTTTTTTCAGAGTGTCCAGGTTTTTGAAAATGAGAACAACTCTATAGCTGAATAACCAGAGTTTCAGTACTTGCGACACTAACACATTCTTTTTAAAACCTATAAGCCACTTAATTGCTTGTAGACTGCCACTGCTCTCTACTGTGATGATCCTTATGGAGGTTGACTCTCCCTAGTTGTTTTCATTCTTATCATGAAGAGGTCTCAGAGAGGTGTGGTCAAATGAATTAGGTCAGGTGACAAGAATGAAATGTGTCCTCTGTGGTTATGGTTTGCATGATCAAAAGAATCAAATTGGAATTTTATAGAATAGTAAATCAAAAGGACTAAAAATGAATTGGTACCCTAACCAAAGATTGTTAGCCATCTTCAAGGAATATGTGACTCGTCGCGAAAGTGTAGACCACTGCCAGCAACAAGAATTAATTCATGCAATGACAAATAATAATTTATTACCAGTGTAATAATCCATGGCCATGATGCTAAACTACAATCCTCACAGGAGGAGCAAGCAAGATGATATTCCTCCTTCTCGGAAAAGGTCACCCGAGGTTTGAAACGTACTTTACCTCATTAATAATCTGTCATGAGAGCATTGCATGCACTAGAAAACTAACTCTAGACAACGACTATGCATTGTAGCGCGCGCTATAGCACATGCTAGATTGAGTAAGTTTAGATCACACTGCAAACTGAGTGAAACACCACTTCATAGTTTTCAGAAGACTGCAGGGTTAATTAGATGAAGTGTGCAAGTACTGAAATTATTGTGAAAATGAATGAGCAGTTACAAAAAGAAGATATAAACTTTAGTTCATGCAAATGATAAAAAATCAAACAAAGAGGAGAGAAGATGATGTTAATCAGCTATCATGAGTATGTGAGTGAAATTAAGTGTGTATTGAACAGTGTAAAAGTGGTTGGGTTTGTGGCAGAGTTGGTAAGGGTCTCCGCAATGATGCCGTGACAGTGAGTTGAAAGGCCTCCAGAGGGTTATCTCTTGCAAGCTAAGTATACTAACTCCAGACATCTGCAAGTGAAAAATGTATGAAACTCTATAGAGCACCATTGAAGTAGTTCATGCAACTTTTAGGACAAGTAATAAGCTAATAGTTATTGATATTATTACTAGCAAGTACCCCGCCACATAGTGGCACTTGATTATTGCAAAGTATGAATGCAGTAGCACAAGTTAACTTACTCAGTTATCATCCTCTACCATTGGTTAAGGTTACTTAAGTTTCCCTCTCCTACTCTCTTTTTTTCTGAACCATCTGAGCTTTTCTTCTACCCCACCTCTCCTATCCTCAGCTCTTCTTCTTGAGTCATGGAACCCCCTTTTACTTTGTCTATCTCTCCTGCTTCTGAATTTTTGTCCTACTTTGAGAAACTTTTGTCTTCTATTTCTACTTTAGCCTTTCTTTTGAAAACTAACTCCCACCTTTTCTCGTCGATTCCACCCGCTTTTTAGTTATAATAAATCTCTTGCCTTTTTGCCTTCTCTTCCCTACCTACACCGCCTTACCTCGCCGTTTCCATCAGTTACGATTAATCGCCTTTTACCTTCTCTTCGGTACTTTCGCCTTCATTTAGGAAACCTACGTCGCCTTCCATCATCTACTGCACCCGCTTTTTAGAAGTAATCAGCACATTTTACTGACTGTGACAACACTTTACTTAACCTAACAGGATGACGCTTTACCGAACCGTACAAAGCTCATGAATTATTCATGAATACACACACTGTCGTCGGTCGTCGTCGTTACTGACACACAAGCATATTATTATATAGATGAATAAACTTTAACAACTTAAAATTGAAGTTCTAGCTACTATAAGAAGACATTTTGACCTTAACATTTCGTGATCCTTTATGATTTTTTTTAATGAGTATGTTAAACATTACATAAGCTGCCTCCATTAAGAATTAAAGGAAAGGTCTAGATAGCTACACAACCTTGAACTTAATTCCAACATAAACTACAGTCACAAAATATATGCGTATACATACAACTATATTCTAATTCTTTATTTACCACATATACTGCCGTAGCTTCTTGGCCACAACTTTACAATCCTCAATTTCCAACAACACAGAGGCAAAGTCTTCCAGAGCCAGTGGTCTGAACGTTATGGCCGTACGTATATTGTCCAAAAGACACCTAGCCTTGTCTTTCTTGATCCAGTCAATGCGCTCGACAATTAGCTCATAAGCATCTTGTGATATCAGACCTCTACCAACACAGTCATCAGCTACTGTCAGAACACAAGGCTTCACAGAGCAGATCAACTCTGGGTACAGTCTCATGAATACACTCAAATGACATCCTTCTATTAACAAAATAATAAAAGCCTCATAAAAAGAAGATACGCATGTATGATGTAATAACAGCAATAGCAAAACAATTAATTTAGCTTACCTTGTGAACCTTCTAAAGCATTGCATTCTTGGTATTCCTAATAAAATGATGATAAAATAAAAGCAGTACCTGTTTGATATACCAAGCTACTCTTACCTTCCCATACCATATAAGATGCTTGTTCTGTAGAAACACTAACATTGGCTTGTTGGGATTATTTATGCAAGTCATGTTCCTGGGCATCGCCTTAGCTTGATCCACTATCCCAAGATGACCGCCTTCTTCATGTAAGGTACATTCAAATCCAAACTGATAGTCCATATAGCTGCTGTAGTTCATTCTGGAACTAGCTAGCTTTAGAGTGCTTTTGATAGCACTTTTCAGAGCAGTGCAGATTTTATGAAGAGAATCTCTCAGAATGGGCTGGCAGGAAGCTATGATTTCGTAATATCTAGGTCGACATAAGAATGTGACATCTAGTTCAGCTTCAAATAAAAACTGCACCATGTTTTTCTTGATTCCTTCTCTAATGAGAGTGAAAGATTTGTTGGAAAAGAGACAAGCTATCAGAGCAGGAAAAAGTCCAATAGGAGTAAATCCACAGGTGAAATATACTGACAGTGGGAGCACAAAACAAGATCTGCAAGCTTCTTTGTGAATAAGATCAAGCTCCTTGCCGCTAGTACTCTCAAGTACACAAGGCATGAAGTACTCGCTGTCTTCTTCTGACACTAGCTGAGGCTCTGTACTTGAAGGATCATAAGACAGAATCTCACATAAAATGTGAAGATATTTTAGCAAAGCTACAAGCTTATGTGGTGACATTAAATCTGCAGAAATGTCACATGTAGCAGTAAGAAGGTCTTTAAAGGAAAATTGTCCAGTTTTCCTAAATCTCTCTGCTTTAGCCCTGCCTACACCATCAAAGTTCATACTTTGAAGGATTACTCCTGTAATACTGTCATACACAACTTGAATGTCAATGATGACAAGGTCTTCTAAACCAGGGACACTGGGGAAGTACATCAGAACACCAGCATGGTGATGAAGAAACCACAGAGCTACTTCAGTTTCATACTTTGTCATACTGAAGGCCTTAGACAATTCCAAGCAACTTTGAATGCTGGCTGTTCTGACATCTCTCATGCGAAGACAGAGACTGAAAAGAAGCCACACGGCAGGGATTTTCAACTTCTTGAAATGCTTCTCCATGGCTTTCTCCAGTAGCTGATGCAACTCCTGGACTTCTTCTGTTCCACCTCCCATGTTATCCAAAGAAACAACAAGCTTATCATTCGAGCAGAACTGAACAATGCCCTTTCGATAAAAATCTGTGTTTTCAATGACCTCCTGAAGCTTCTTGTCTACTGTAGCAATGTATTCATCTGAGACTTTGTCTTTGTGGGTACCAACTATAAAAACAACAGACTTTGAGGATTCAATTATCTTGCTCATGCCAGAGTTATCTTCTTTTTCCTCCACAGGCTGAATTTTGGTCGCATTAGAGCAAGATATGCTAGACAAAGTACACAGAAGAAACTCCTGCAGAGTGAAGGTAGACTGTTCTGGTACAGTCTGCTCGCCTGTGGCTCTCCGATAGAACACTTCATATTCTTCATCCAGTTTGAATTCATAGCTGAAGAAAAGCAAGTACAGGCCAGGTCCTATGGTGAGTGCTGGTAGCATGTCCATCAGCTCAGGCTGACCTCCTGTGTCTTCCATTCTCAATAGAGCTTTGAAAGAATGCTCTAAGTCATCAGCAAATTTGGGGTTTTGTGATACTTCCTTGAATATAGCAGCAATTTCAGAATAGTCAGGAGATACTTTCTGACTATGCACCGCTCTTTCTTGTGCTGACGGAGTGATCTTCTCTGATGCAGAGGTTGACTTTTCACTCCTTGCCATCGATTTTCTCAATTCGTGCAGCAGTCCCGACTGTGATACACCTTCATGAACTCGATTCTGTTCTGTACTGCTAGCTTGACTGACCTCAGCTACAGTGGCACTTTCTGCAGTGCTAGAATTAGCTGTAGTTAAAGTAATGTTTCTTGAATGGAGTGAATTTTTTAGACTGTGGAATAGTACACAAGCTTCATCAATGAGATTGTGCACAGCTGACCACTCCGTGTCATCTCTGACTATCACGTTAGAGCAGCACTTCACAGTCCCCGTGCTGCTGTGAATCTTGTCTTCTTCTCCAGCTAGCTTGAGGTTGATGATCTCTTTTATAACACGACGCAGAGTTGTACTCTTGCCGAGTCGTGGTGGGCCAAGAAACATAAACTTGAGACAAAGGAGCTCTAGCACGTCCTTGGAATTGATGAAGTGTTGATATGCTTGTATGAACTTGTGCTCACCTAACATATAATATAATATACATATGCCTTATATTTCTATTTACATTTGTATTTTTTCTGTGATCTAGCATTAGTCTAAATGTCAGTGTTATAGTTATGACTCACTTTATCGTCACAGAAATATATTAGTTTAAGAGTTTACTGTCTTTAAGTTTCTATAAAATTGTATTAGTGAGTGAAGGATGACTCAGGTGAGTACAAACATCAGTCAATAAATTCATGTACAAATGTACTTGAGCACAATTAATAGATAAATTTAATGGTGGCCACACATCGCCACGCAATTTTTTGTTGATGGTTGCTATGCAGGCGCCGCTCACTAATTTTGGAGTGAATCTTGAGGAAATATCGAGGCCCAGTTATAAAACTTTGTAGCACTTTTTTGAAGCAGTGTGGCAAGTTGGAGCTCAGTAATTTGGTGCACTAGCCGAGCCGATATCCTATTTCAAAACGAGTTCTTTTACACTTTAATATTACTTAATTATTTATCCGCATTTTTCTTTATATAAAAAGATATTGAAAATTCAAGTTGTGGTGCAGTTCTTTTTTGTTTTTTTGAGGTCTACCCGTGTTTAAAAAAATTGTTGTTCTCACTATTAGATTCCAAGAAAAACAGATACAAAAAATGTGTAACTTCTATTCCACTTGCAATTCTTATTAAAAAATCCTACCCCCATGTCTCGTGCTATTGGTACGCAAGCACTTTTTTCCGGTTTGTGAGTATATCAAGAGTAAACAAACATCAATGCAACAATAACAAGAGAGTCAGAAGAGAGAAAAGAGGGCAGTTTCTTGGAGATAGCCTGCTGTGAAGGCCTTACAGCTGTGCAGCTTGGGAAGTCTTCGCTCCTCAGAAATCGACCTGCTGGATCTATCCGCTCGAGCTCAGATGCGCAGAGCCTGGAGAATGGCTACAGGAGGAGATGCAGCCTTGGGCACCCTGCCAAGTGCATCATTTCATTTCAATCCCAAACCTTCCATTATAGTGAGTCGCTTTGAATTTAATACCAGATGCCAAAAGGAGGGCGAGTCAGTGAGTAGTGTTGTTGCAGCATTGAGGAAGCTTACGAAACATTGTAACTATGGAGCTGTTCCGGATGAAATGCTTCGTGATTGCATTGTTTGTGGGATCAGGAATACAAATACACAACAGTGCCTTCTGCAAGAGGCAGATCTAACGTATTCCAAAGCTTACGATTTAGCTCTGGCGGCAGAAACTGCTCAAAAGAATTCAGACCGCCTGGATCAGAGTATGCGACTTGCAACATTGAAGGAGGTGGACGATGAAGACGCCATCCATCTAGTGCGGGGTAGCAAAACACCCTTGCAACCACGAAGGTAGAGCAGAGAGTGTGCTCCTCGTAATAACTTGTGTTTCCACTGTGGTTGGAGACACTCACACTCCCACTGGTACAAAGAATATATATGTAACTATTGCAAGAAGAAAGGCCATCTGGCATCAGTTTGCAGGAAAAAGGGAGAAAGAAGGCAACGAAAGTGGTAGACATGAGCAAACTAATGTGGTAATGCAGGAACAAGCAGAGCCGCCAGCGAAACTGTCATCATGGAGGAAGAGGAGAACAAACCCAAGAGGAGGAGAGGCCTGGGTAAGCACAGACTGACTGAGATGGACGGTGAAGATGGATGGTATACGGACAAAGGTAAGCGCTTATTAGAACTGGAGAGGACAGTGGCGGCGCAGGGAGCCAGGATGGATGCATTCATGCAGCGATTGCTCAAGAGAGATCAGGAGAGCCAGGATGGCAGGCCAGGAACCCCAGAGGAGGGTAGGTCGCAAAGCCAAAGGGAATGGTAGCATAGGCTTAGAGGGCGAGCATTTGGTAGTTGCGGACTTAAGGGACACACAGACGGGGCAGGGAGCCGAGTTGGCGGCTAGCAAAGGTGTCCCTGGTGCTCGCTCCGCCCAGGCTTACCTGGGCATGACCACTATTGAGTCCAATGGGCAAAGAAAAAGGAGTAAGGGGGCTGATATGGCGGGTGCCTGGGTCAGAAGAGATCATGCACAGGGCACCCCCCCTATCGCATGGGCGGGGGAGGAGAGTACCATGGCAGAGCCAAAGGCCAGTAGTACCAACCGTGCAACACTAAGGGATAAGGTCAAGGGTTAGGGTGGGGGGGAGGTAGGTGGAGAAGAGTTGAACCAAGAGCGGCTGAAGTGAGTGAGAGGGGGCTATAGACCCTCTCCCTGGAGGTAGGCCAGGTTCAAAGGAATTGGCCGAAGCAGGGGGCGCAGTCTGGTGATCCGCCCCCGGAGGTAGGCCGGGGTCAGTGGCTGAAGCAGGGGGAGTGGGGTTGACGACCCCTTCTCGGAGGTAGGCCAAAAGGCAAAGGAAGTGGCTGATACGAGGGAGGAGTGGTCGGGTGACCCCTCCCTGGAGGTAGGCCAGGGGCAAGGTAAAGTGGCTGAATCAGGGGGAGAGGTCAGAACCCTCCTTGGAGGTAGGCCAGAGGGTCAGTGAAGCTGGCTCGGGCCAGGGTAGGGGGTACGACAGGCCAGAATGAAGGGCCGGGGAAGAGCGTTCCCCTCAGCATGGGAGTCATGTTGGTGTCGTATATTTTCCTTTTTTGTAAAAGTAGTCCAAGGGGAACCTCGCACAGAGGAGCTGCGAGAGAGTGGAGTGAGGTCAGGAGGCTGTTCCCCGGAGAGGAGCGCCGCGGACTGGCTGCAGAAGGTGCTGGTCCGTCCCCTGTCGGAAAGGGAGCGGGTGGGGCGTGAGAGCAACACGTCGGACAAGGTGCACCTGGTGGAAGGACTGCCTCCACTCCCCAGGAAGACAGTGAAACGTATACAGAGGGGTGAATTCGTTGAATTCGCTGAGTTCTCCGTCTTTGAAAGGAAGGGTCATGGATCATGAGCAAGCCGGAGAAGACGGCAGAGTTGACGGAGAGTCCAGAAGGAGAGGCTAGAAGGAGAGCAGGCCCTCGGGAGGTCCCGGATGCCTCATGGTGGGGGACATGTTTCTCCATGTTCGAGAAGGCCAGGTTGTAGACCAGGCCAGAGTTGGCTGACCAGCTCCGCGCCTATAGAGAGGCCATTGCAGAGACAGCCAGGAGACACCGCTGGGAGTGTGTGGCCCGGTATGACCGGTGCTTTCGCACGGTGGCAGCAGGCAGACCTGACAGGAGCTGGGCCGTGATGGACGCAGCACTGCTGGTAAGAGAGCTCACGCTCCCATCAGCTGGTCAGACCAGAGGGCGGCGGCGGCAGCCGGGTTGGAGGGCCAGCTCAAGCCGGCAGTGGGCAGAAGAGAGACAGGAGGCAGCCGGGGGCGTGCCTCCACTTCAACCAAAGGCGGGAGTTGCGGCTATGGTCAGCAGTGCCGTTTTGCCCACACCTGCTCTGGGTGTGGAGGAGACCACCCAGCTACGAGATGTCCGAAAGGGCCAAGGAATGTAGAGGCTGAGCGTGAGGTCAAGTTCTAAAAGAACCGGAAGCGGAATAGCAGTCCATCATATTGTTAACATGTAGTATCATTTGTATTATTGTTAGTCATTCCCACGATGAGCTGGGTGGAATGCATTATTACAATGATGATGTCAATAGATGAGAACGAAAGGGGTTGGGGAGGGGGTAGGGACGGGTAGGTAATAGGGGTATAGGTTAGAGAGAGTAGGTAAAGGGGTGTAGACTAGAAGAGAGTAGGAAAAGGGGGTAGGCTAGAAGAGAGTAGGTAAAGGGGGGTAGAAGCTAGGACCGCACATACACACCACAAGTAGCCTCCCGGAGACACGAGTACTGAGTGGAGTCATTATGTGGTACCAGTACAAGGCTCAGCTGCTGGAGCTGGAGCGGGTCTCTGGAGGGAGGAGGAGCGGGCCGCTTAAAGGTGCGGAGGCTGTGATAACACAGCTGGTGTGGCAACAGTGGGAGATGGAGTTAGAAGACCACCCCGACAAGGAGTGGGTGCAGTTCCTGGTGAGGGGAATCCGGCAGGGATTCCGCGTGGGCCACTATCAGAGCGTGGGGGAACTCAGGAGGTGTAGAGGTAACATGTGCTCCGCCAGGGAACAGAGAGCAGTGATCCAGGAGTACTTGGACGAGGAGGTGGAGGCCGGCAGGGTCTGGAGAGTGAGGCCAGAGGATGTGGCCAAGGTGCACTGCAGCCCGTTTGGGGTGATCCCAAAGAAAGGGAAGCCAGGTAGGTGGCGGCTCATAGTCGACCTGTCAACCCCAGATGGGGGGAGTGTCAATGAGGGTGTATGCAAGGAGTGGTCCAGCTTGCACTACATGTCTGTGGACCATGTGGTGGAGCAAGTTCTCAAGGTAGGCAGAGGGGCCGAGTTGGCCAAGGCAGACGTCAAGAAGGCATACCGCAATGTACCGGTGCATCCTGACGACAGGTGGCTGCAGGGTATGGAGTGGCAAGGAACCACATTCGTGGATGGGACACTCCCGTTTGGGCTGAGTTCAGCCCCGTTACTGGGGGACGCCCTGGAATGGGTGGCGAAGGCCCATGGTGTCGGGTGGCTGCGTCACTATATTGATGATTTCGTAACGGTGGGGGCACCGGGGTCAGGCGAGTGCACCAGGTCCCTGAGAGCCCTCAAGGAGGTATGTGGGAGATTGGGTATGCTGCTGGATGATGGCACGGAAGAGGGTCCAGCCGCGGTGCTGACCTTCTTGGGTATGGAGCTAGACACTCAGCAGGGTGAGGTCAGGCTGCCTCGGGAGCACCTGCTCGGGCTGAGGAAGAAGCTAGAGGAGTGAAGAGGGATGAAGTCGTGCAGGAAGCGAGAGCTCCTGTCTGTAGTGGGACACCTCAGCCACGATTGCACGGGCAGGGCGGGGACGAGCCGACTGCCGAGCCTCCGGCAAATCGGGTGGAAGTAGACGCTAAGCAAATGGTCAACGAGCCTGTCCAACAGCAGGTAACTACAAAGACATCAGTAATACATCATGGCGACGTTGGTAACCATAATATGCTAAATGCAAGAAAGTAGAAGATGAGTTGAATTGGCTGCAGGACCTCAAAATTATTGAGCCAGTACAATTTTCAGACTGGGCTGCTCCCATCGTTCCAGTTCTCAAGAATGATGGCACCATTTGCATCTGCAGAGACTACAAGATTACAATAAGCAGAGCAGCTAAATCGGATAAATATCCTATCCCCCGAATAGAGGGTTAATTTGCGAAACTAGTGGGTGGCAAATCATTCACTAAACTAGACCTCTCCCATGCCTACCAACATATTGAATTGGATGTAGAGTCCCAACATTATTCTACAAATAACCCCCATCATGGTCTGCTCCGTTATACACGACTCCCTTTCGGGATCTTGTCAGTTCCGTCTATTTTCCAAACAGCAATGGAAAATCTCCTGCAGGGTATCTCCAAAGTTTGTGTACATTGACAATATTTTGATTACAGGCTCAACTAGAGCAGAACACCTTCAAAAGATATCCCAAGTACTGGAACAACAGTCTCTCTCTAATTCTGGCATGTGACGCTTCGCCGTATGGAGTTGGCGCTGTTTTATCACATCGATTCACAGATGGAGTGGAGAGACCCATTGCGTTCGCATCAAGGTCCTTAACTCAGGTTGAAAAAAAATATTCGATACGTGTATGGCCGCATGTTCACACTCAAAACATCACGAGCCACCCACATATATTTTTGGAGACACCAACTCTGTTCCAGCTATGGCATCAGGAAGGATCAAAAGGTGGGCCCTGACACTGGGAGCCTATAATTCAAAAATGGTGTACAAAATGCAAATGCAGATGCCCTGATCTTGTTGATCATAGTGCGAGATTGTGTATTAAAACTCGACTCCCCCATAGCACACGTCCATCCTCCACACTCAGTTCTCTTTTTCTCCGAACAAAGGGTTGGAATTCTTCCCGAGGGATATCTTGCTCTGGCCAACCTTGTAATACACAAAAAGTAAGAGATGATGTTCTGAGAATGCTCCATGTGGCACATCCTGGCATCACTCGCATGAAGAGATTGGCAAGGAGCTATGTGTGGTGGTGGTGGCCAGGCATTGATGCTGAGCTAGAGAAGTGTGTGAGGGAGTGTGTTGATTGTCAGAGTCAGCAGAACACACTACCAATTGCACCCTTACATCCGTGGTCATGGCCTACCAAGCCGTGGTCAAGAGTACATATTGATTATGCAGGACCTTTCATGGGTAAGATGTTTCTACTCGTAATTGATGATCACACGAAATGGTTGGAAATTCATATGACAGTCCCAGCAAAATCAACAGCAATTATTGAAATGTTGAGGAAATCATTCGCTTCACTTGGAGTGCCGCACACAGTTGTTTCAGACATGCTACCAGTTTCACAGTGAATAGTTCACTGACTTTTTGAGGAAAAATGGGATAAAGCATGTCAAGACGCCTCCATACCACCCAGCATCTATTGGTATGGTAGAGAGAGCAGTCCAGACTTTTAAGAATGGAATGAAAAAGATGAAGGAAGGAACAGTGCAAACGAACTTGTCGAGGTTTCTGTTTAATTATGGAATTACTCCACACAGCTCTACTGGAATGTTACCAGCCGAGTTATTGTTTGGTAGGAGGCTAAATTCACATCTGGACAATCTTAAGCCAAGCCTCGGAGAGAAAATTCAGCAGAATCAGAAAAAAACAGAAAGAAGACTATATGTGCATGCCAGAGCTAGAGAATTTCAGGTGGGGGACAAAGTATTTGTTTGGAATTATCGAGCAAGATTAATATAGTTAGTTGGAGTTGTCACAGGAAAGGAAGGAAGAGAGGTTTATGTAGTCCAAACACAAAGTGGTGATAGTATTCAACGTCACATTGACCAAATGAGAGTTAGAGTAGGAGAGTCCATAAATATGGGGGAAGATCAAGACACAGAAGATACCAACAAATTTTAGAAGAAATGGTGACCAAGATTTGACTACATATTCCCAAGGACTACCATCAGACGTTGCCCAGAACAAAACAGAAGAAGAAATTTTGTCAAGACCACCAGAAGACCCACAGAATTCAGAAAACACGTGCGACGCTATCAGGGAACCACCAAGTCAAGAAAATATGAATAACGTGACCACAGGACTGCGGCATTGCAGAAGAACCAATGGAACACAATCATTCTATTGACCGAATGGGCTAGATCACACATACTGTATCTTTCTTTAAACTCAGGAGGAATGTGTTGTGTTCTTGTACTATTATTGTTATCATTATTACTAGTGTAATTACATTTCTCTGGCCCACAGTTCTATCATCTACCTCAAACCACAATGATGCAATCTTTTGCATTGTCAGATTGATCATTCTTGAAAAATATGAACTTGAGTTGAGTATATTGTGAATTGGGGATCTAGCTCAACTAAATATTGAGTGCAAATATTACAATTGTCATGTACCTAAAGACCACGACTCCTCCCCTCTCCCCGGTGAAGATCAAGAGAAGAGGCGGCCGTAGCCGTAATGAACTAATTCGTTAGTGAACTTTGGACTTAGTAGTTTAGGCGGGCAAATAGTGCCTAGTCATTGTATAGTAGGTGTGGCCTGGGCTCATCTATATAAGCCCAGGACACACTGAGTCAGTTGTTCTTTCTTGTCAATTTCCGTTTGAGTAGTGTCAGTCTTTTTGTCGTTGTTTTATTTAATTACTTACTTAAAACCTCGCTACTTGGGGAAAGGGCCTGGATAGCTTAGCTACTCAGGGCACGACGAGGGATAGAGAAGAACCTGGTGGCAGTAACTACTGTGACTGGTTGGGGACCGACGCCTGACCGTCCGACAATCATTGTGAAGATATCTAGGTTAGAGATGTAGCCCAAAACTCTCTCTTGTTTAGCTTATCATTTCATGGATAATAAATTAACTAGTTTAGAATGTAATATTAATAAATCCTAAAGATATAGGTCAGTTCACTCTCCATATATATAGAAGTACTTCACCATTATAATATACTGGCAAGTACCCTGCCACACAGTGGCAAGAGACGTATTGTAAAGTAAGAAAGCAGTAGCACATATCTTGCCATATCACTCTGACGAGTGTAATAAGTAGTTTATTCCACACTGGATATCTTCACTGCTGTAGTTAGTACTAAAGGATCTGTAACTCACAGCTAAAGTTGGTTATAGGCTCTACCCACACCCTCAGCTGATATTTTAGCAGCTGCTCTAACCCTGTCAAGTACACCACACAAGAGGAAAGTAGCTGTAAAAACCAAGAAAAGGGATAAGTTTGGCAGGTTACTATAACTACAAGGGTACAACTGAAATATCAACTGAAATATCAAAATTCATGAGTTATTTCATGGGTCATATACCTAAAGATATCATTGTGAAGATATCCAGGTGGAATAAATGTATTTACTCCACCCTAGATATCTTCAGAATGATATCTTTAGGTAGTGAAATAAATCATGATATTTCTTCAAGCTTTACTGCCAAGCTAGTTACCCTTGTAGTTACGTCAACCAGCTAAACTTGTCACTTGCCTGGTATATACTGGTACCTTACTCTTGTGTAGGTACTCAACAGGGTTTGAGCAGCTGTTAAAATATCAGCTGGGGGTTTGGGTAGCCCCTAAAGCCAACTTTACACTGTGAGTTACCAGTCCTCTAGTACTAAATACTGCAGTGAAGTGTGTAATAAACCACTTATTACACTCATCAGAGTGATATGGCTAGATGTCTCACTCTCAGACTTTATTCTCAATATAGCCTCTGGATCGTGAAAATAAATTAGCCTGCTCCAGTGAAATATTTCGCCATATCACACTCTGACTCATATACAAGCTTGAAAGTGAAATGTCATATTCATATTATACAAGTGTAATAAGCTGTTTATTGTACAGTGGATAATATCCAAAACAGTAAACACTCACAGACAACTCTGCCATAATTCCAAAAATATAGCTGTCCAGATCCTCGCATGGGGCATTGGAGCATTCAATATGGGAAATATTGAACAATTGCGTGAAGCGAAAATAATTGTAGTTTAAAAAAATATCTGATGTAGCTATAGCTATATAATATCAACCTGTGGATTTAGACTGGTACTTTACCACTGCTGTTATTCAAAGCTAAAAGCACTATGCACACACTAACATAAAATCTTTAGTCTTTAAACTTAGCTTTGGCTCACAATGTCAACAAGATTTTATAAGAATAATTTATATATATATAATATAATATTTACTACTAATTATACTTATCTCAGTGACATAGCTTTATTTGAGAATAATATTGTGGATATTGTGTATATACCATTGAAGCATAAAAGAAGAAGCTCTATTGAATCAAACATAAAAAACAAATACACTTATAGAATATTAAATACAGTCAAACCTCTATTATCGAAGTTACGGACACCTCTATTCAGGGGCGGCGCAAGTGGTCCGGCCAGTCAGGCCATGGCCTGACCAATATTTTATGGGTGGCATTAGGCGTGAACTGATTTGTATGGTACGCATCGTTAATTAGGCGAGAATCGTTAACGATTGAGAGTTAGTCGGTCGCACGGGAATCGGCGTTTCCACGTGGAGGATACTGTGTAATGGTAGGCATTGATTTCTCTTCCTTGTATGACCTTCGACAAGCCTAACCAACCAAGACCTGCATTTAAATTTCCCAAATGCTCTTTTTGTAAAAATAATATAGTACAGAGGTACTTTCAGCACTCCTTGTTTGAAAAGTGGCCATTTCTCCACTACAAGGAAGACACTGACACTGTGTTCTGTTTTACTTGCCTGAAGATGTTTAGAGAGAAAAAAAAATCTTGTTCTAAGGCTGATGCAGCATTTGTAAGTTCACTTAATTCAATTTTTACTTTCTTTTTAGCTACATTAAATAATATTTTGTACAGATTAATAGAGGATATGCAAACAGGAAGGATGCTACATTGAATTTGTTAGTGATTCCAAACACAGAATGCAAATATTTGGTACATTAACTTCTTGAAACTTTTTTCATGAATCAGTCATCTTCATTTATTTCCTGAAATATAATTATTATTACTTATTAATTTAATGGTTATAGCATTAATACATGCAATGTCCTACTAATTTAGTCTTACTGACGATCTTTACCACAGACAAGTGATGTGAATGGCCTGACCAATCTAAAATACGTTGCTCCTCCCCTGCTATTACCCGGACAGTATTTGCAAAAGCGCTTGCAATATTTAGGCTGGTAAGGGACGCTATTAGCGCACGCATAACTCGAGATTGCAGCTGGTTTAATGGTCGTGTATTATTTAAACCGTGGATTGGATATGGCGTCGGGGTTGAATTGAAAGCCTGTGGTTACCTTTGAAAAGAAGCTGGAAATAATCAGACACTTGAAGAAAGGCAAGTCAGTGAGGGCTGTATCTGAACTGTGCAGTATTCCTAAGAGTACCGTCTGTGATATTTGGAAGGACCGAGAAAAGATTGAAGCCCATGTGTCTGCGAGTGAGAGTCCATCATTGATGAAGAGGTGTATTATGAGGGAAGCAAATTTTTGAAAAAATTGATCAAGCTTGTCACCTTTGGTTTCTACAACAACTCTCAAAAGGAGCTCCAGTTTCAGGACCACTGCTCAGAAAAAAAGCTTTACTGCTATTTCCTTAGCTGTATCCAGAGAAGGCAGCAGATTCATTCAAAGCTAGTGGAGGTTGATTGCAGAAATTTTGTAGTAGGCATGGAATTAGGGCTATGTCTCTTCAAGGAGAGTCTCTGTCAGCACACACAGCTTGAGTTGCTGATTTTCGGAAAGAGTTGCTGGATAAGATGGAAAAAGAGGGCTATACACTTAACCAGATTTTCAATGCTGGTGAGTCTGGTTTGTGGTGGAGATTAATGCCATCCTAATTCCTTGTCCACTTTGGTGAAAAAGAAGCCAAAAATTTCAAGAAGCAAAAGAGCAAGTAACTATTTTGGGGTGTGCTAATGCTACTGGACAATATATTTCCACTGACCTTCATTCACACTAGTGCTAAGCCTCGTTGCTTCAAGAAGACAGTGTGCATTTGAATGGCTCGAGCAGCAAGGTGATACTGACCCGGCACATTTAATGCTAGTTAAGAAATGGTGGGATTAAGCTGCTAAATGTCGTGAACAATCTAGAAAACGGACAAAACTTACATCATATTTCAAGTCTAAATAACATGCATGTATTATTCAACAATGTAACTTCCTTAAATGTATTTTAACAATGCCAAAAGTAATGAATCTAGCACATTCTAAGTTATGGACAATTCTCAGTTATGGACACCCCTTGATCCCAAGGTAGGTTCAACTGTACTAATTAACACCTACATTCATCACACTCCCTTAGGCTATAATTACTAAATGAACCAGCTGCAAAAAATATCATCAAAGTATATGCTAAATGCACAATGTTTTGTTCTAGCTATTAGTCTCACCTTTCATAAATTCCTCGATGTGCTGACTAAGCTCTTTTAGACCGATATCTTCTAATACATTCAGTAGCTGTCTCCATGTAGGAGGACGATTGCCTGCTCCATAGCACCAATCACGAAAAATATCACATGCACCCCGAAAACCAATAGTATATAATTGCAATGATTTAACCATTCCAATTGAAGCCATTAGTTGAGAGACATTATCGTTCAGGACTGACTCTATCTGAATACCTGTCAATTTTTCTAGTCTAGTGAGATCGTAAGGTTCAAGCTTCATCTCAGGGTCAAATGAAGACACTACATGGCACAAATGAGAAGGCAAACAGTCAATAATTGCTGGTGGAGTGGTTAATATGGAGAAACACATGAAGAAATATATTCATTCCTTTGACAATTGTGCTAACCAAAACTAAATAGTCAAACTTTACCAAATAAGTAATGTCACCACATATAATACAGGTATAACAGTAACTGCCACAGAGAATTTAGTCCTAATAGGTGCATGTAACCCCCACTCTATGGTCTAGGTGAAACATTGAATTAGGGGACAGTAGTTTCCAAGTAGTCATGCAGGAGTATTAAAAGTGGTGCCAACTATTTAGTTGGGCAAGCAAAGCGAGACTCTCACTAATGAGTCTCAATTGAGATTTTGGTAAATATATATTATATATATATACAAATATATATATATATATTATATATATATATTTATTGCAGCTTTGATATTTTTACGTGAATATTTCCGCATCACGCGAGCGTTCTGTATTCTCCCATATTGTACGGTTTATATTGTACGGTACACTACGCATGCGCGTATCGAGTAAAATCAATGAAAATTGAATTGTAACCGGTTGAGAAAAAATATCAAGGCAGCAATAAATCACTTATCACACTCGTCGTACAATATGGGAATGATATTTTACTCTCACGCCACATTTTCACTCGCCTTTGGCTCGTGAAAATATTTTGCGTGCTCGTAAAATATTTTCCCATATTGTACTCTGACTCGTGCTATAAGTATTATATATTATATATATATATATATAATATATATATATATATATATAGTACTTACTACATGAGTCAGAGTGTGATATGGCTAAATATTTCAAGAGCAGGCTAATTTATTATCAAAAGCCAGAGGTGAGTGAAAATAAAGCCTGAGAGTGAAAGTAACTCTAGGGGTGAAGTTGGGTAAAACTCTCTCTAGGGGCTCCACACAGTCCCAGCTGATATTTCAGCACCTGCTCTAATCTTGGCTGGATAGGCTCCACTAGAGGAAGGTAGCTGTAAGAAACCCAGGAAAACTGGTAAGCTTGGTTTGGTGGCTATAACTACTAGGGTAATGAGCTTGAGCAATACAGCCATGAGTTAACACTATGTGATAACCACAGATCACTGACCTAAAATTAACACTGTGTAGATATCAATGAGTGGAACAAATAAATAAATAAATATATATATATATATACTAGTGATGTGCTTGAGCACAAATGACGAGCAAGCCTAAAACTACACTATTGTTAGACGGTTGATTTGAACTTCTAACACTCAAGTTACTAAAAAAAAGTCGAGTTTTTTAATTACATATATATGTATGTTAAAGGGGATTCAATGCCATAGTAACCACTCCTCGCAACTGTTTGAATTAAAAAAATAAAATAAAAGCAACAAAAAAAAACAAGTCACTTTATTTAAACGTTTTCTTTGTACACTTAACTGAACATTCTTACACAGGGCTTACTTTAGTGGTTAGTCTCATGGACAATGAATTTTGAAGTAAATACTGCTTCATAGGGGCTTACAACTACGACAAATAACTACGAACTTATCACTGCAACTAACTTGAATAGAAATGGAACTCAAGTAAGTTTTTTTAAGTTTTAACTACACCGGCAAAAGAATTCAAAGCGGTAAACAATTCAATTTCTAGGGTGATACGGGTAATGATTAATAACCAGAGGATTCGGTTTAGTAAAGTTTGGGACAAGGTCAAACACCGAGCTAATGCAAAATACGTGAGGGTTAAAGTACAAAATGACATACATACATCCAAACGTACATATAAACAAACTAATATCCCCGATTTTCAATTGCGTTACCCCTGAGAGTGTCTCACTTGCTCACTAAATATATATATATATATATAATATGGCAAAGTTCAAAGAAGTCAATGAGTGTCCAACTCCCCCCACCCCCCCCACCCCCTCGCAGTTAGGTTTTCCAAAGTTAGCATAGTTCTTTTTTTTTTTTTAGCATTGTGGTAAGTTAGCTTCGCTATTGCGCTATTCGTCAGAGCTCTACACGTAACAGATTTGTTCTTACTTGAAAATCCTTTGTCCAATAGTCAAGTCACGGAGAGAGTACAACACAGGTCTTGTGCTGGTATATCCAGTGAACAAGATGTGTATAAAAATGTTGTGTGTTGCTAACGAATAGCAATAAACTAAACAAAAATATTTAACAAAAATTATTAGCAGCTAGCATTCCAATATCAGTCAGACAAGCTCGCTCGCCATATGTGCTGAAGCACATCACTAGTTCATATTATTTTGTAACTCTTTCCCATATTGCATTCTGTGCTATATTGCTATATAAAATTCATGTTTCAACTACTTCACAATGGCCATCATCAGTGTGTAAATGATGGCTTATTAGCAAAACTAAAAATGCACTAAGAAGCTTGTTACAGATGTTGTATTTATTGCTGGCCCATTTATTTTAAAATTCACCATTCATACTCACCATCCATTTAAAATGGTTAAAACATCATTAATTTTATGACTAGTGCAGAATGCAATTATTTTTAAGCTGCAGTTCCATATGTTAAAAATAATTATACTGTGAAATATATACATTCACCTGACACCTTTAGTTTGTTCGCTCCATTCTCACTAGCCACGAGAACATCTCCAGTGGGAAGTACAGCTGCTGCCGCTTCAAATGGCCACAATAATAACAGCCGTTTGTCAGCAAAATCAACCCAGGACTGGCTCATAGTGCAGTAGCCTGATAAGCTACCTCCTCTATCAATACTAATTAAACGTGAGGAATACGAGAAAATAGTGGTGTAAGAACCAGAGGCACTAAAGACCCTCCATAGTGAGATGTCTATACAAGAAGAGATGAGTGAGGCTATGCTGCAGCTATAGATATGAAGTGTATCTGTAAACACCACATCATTTTGGTGTAGTGTTGAAGACATGCCACTGCAGGGTACTGGTAGTGGATTAGCAGAACACCATTCATCTTGTACAAGCACCTCCACTTCATCTAATACAATGCCACCTAAACCAAACCCACCAGCCACAACTATCACGTCAGGAGATGTGGAACTAATTGCTGATGCTTGGTATCGTTTAGTTATCATACGAGGTAGTGATGGCTGCCATTCAAGACCTGCATCACTGCTCAATACCAAGTTAGTGGGTTCCTTGGTAGAATGGTCATATCCTCCTATTGTTACTAACTTTGACTTGTAGGTCGTCAGTGACATTCCTTGATATGGCAATGTACTATGATAAGTCAATGATAGATGGTCAGCAGATAAGATAATAAGTTCATCACACATCATATACTTTGTGCAGAGTATTGCTGGCTTGCCATGATGTACAATGCAATGAGTTGGAGTACTTATCTGATGAATAGGCAAGCGTTCCCAGTCCACTTTTGTGAGTGGATGCATTAAGTCCCCCTAAAGTCCACACATACACAGATAACAATGAATTAAATGTAATAAAGTAGCATGCAATATGTATGTTCAACATACATTAGAGTCAAACTTATCAATGTATATCTGGCTTATGAAAACTTCAATTATGTCTATTACACTTTAATTTACTGCATTGCCATCATTTAGTTCCATAGTAGATTGACATTGGACCAATGTAGCAATCTGGTAAAAGGCCAATATGCAAGGACTAGTCATAAAGTCACGGGTGGCACAACTGACCCTGCAGACCTGGCAATTGCTGGACCATTATTTAGCCCATGCTAATATGACTTACCTAAAATAGCTCAACAACATAAAACAATACATTCAACACACTTCACCACATTAAGACCTTATCATTATTATTATTTAGTTATTTATCTGTGTACCCTTTATCATTATGTTCATAACTGTACCTAGCGGGTCACCCTTTTATTTAGTCAGCATATTGTCACCCGACCCCATTGTACATTGCACTTTGTGTAGGCTCTACAGGCTTTGGTAGCGCGCCAAAATTCAGTCAGTTCTGTAATCACTTCTCTTTGAAATACATATAAAATTGTACGCTTGGGGGACCATTAGCCTGGGAGAACTCCGGTGGTAGTGACACACTAGAGGACGCCAAGATTCGCTCGTCCCAATCGTTCCCGTTGCTGGCTGTACACCACAGTAAGTGTGAGAAAGTTTTCAGTCAAGTACTGATGCATACACACCAATGGAAGCAAAACTGTAGATTGCCCATGAATACAATACTGCTGACCATGCATAAGTTATCCTCATGACGATGGTTAGTCTATGCATTGTGTAGCTGGGGTGAGTTATAGCAGTGACCTGTCTGGCCTAAGAAGTGGTAGCTTGATAGTGTGTCACTCAAGTTATATCCATGCAGTGTTGTTTTAGTGAAGTTTAGTCTTCATTATGTTCATAGTTCTTCTACCACTATAGCTATTTAACTGTAATTGATTTTCCAATTTTAGTAATAACTTATTTAAAATTGAATTTTTGCTATTACTATGTATAGACTCTACCCAATTTAATTAGTATATTATTAGTGTGGACTCTAAGAGAAGCCTACATATGCATATACCTCTATACTATATTTTACATGTGCACTCACCTTCATAATTGTATTGTGTGAGGAGTCCGCCATATTTCTAGACTCACTCTGTTGGTATCTATCAGAAAAATACAATCAAAAATAATGTAATACAAAAATATAAACACAAGTATTATAGTTGTTATCCTTGCAGGCTTCCATATGTATCAGTAACCTCACATAGCCAGACCTTTTATCAACCACTACATGGAGAAGAAAAGGGTTTGGGAACACACAATACATTGACTTATTGGGCCACACCACCAAAAATGTGCTCCAATTATCAAATTCTAACAATTCGGTACACAGTGTGAAGTTTTATTACTTTAAAGGTGTGCGTGTGTATGTTTCAGAGGCCTACACCCGAATGTGGTGACGTCATTCAGCTACTGCAATTGTTGGAATTTTTTGAGTACTTTTTTGAGTGGCAGACCCTTTATCAAACATGGTGATCAGTTATCACAAATGAACCTCTTAAATTAAAATCCCTGAATGTGTTCACCAGCCTTCAGCTTAGTCTGGCTAGCCAGACCTTTTTACCTAACCACTACTTGAAGAAAGGGTCTGGGGACAATCATGCACTTGGACTGTTCTAGAGGACTGTGGTAGTGGTTGTCTAATTACTTTTATGGTGCCCACAGTTTACAGGACATGCTGACCGTAGTACAACCACAGAGTATTGTGCGCAGGCTCAGCAATCACCAACATTTGATAGTTCAGGAATGTGGGCTCAGTTATGTACACTTGTAATAAGATCCCCACTCTTTTTTCCAAGGGCTGCCTAGGAGCTGACAAAAAAATGTTAATTAACAACATCCCAAAATCTTGGCTCTAAAACAGCCAAGGTGCATGAGGGGAGAAGTTCTATTAGCAAGCATAGCAAGATAGGTATGTGTCTACTGCATTGGCTATGGAGATGTAGTAGCAAGTTCTTCAATACTTTGTGAGTCTTTGTTGTTTGGAGACAAGAATATCTTGTTGGATGAATTCTGAATTCTTCTCTACCTGCAACTAAATGTCTGATCGCCTCCACCAGCAACTCTTTCAACTTGTTATAGCCCAGTAGCCTGGAAGAAAAGCTACAAGAACTTGAAAACGTGGCTATAATCTATCTGAGTCTCATCTTTGATTCACTGCTAATGGTAGAATTCAGGTATGCTATTAAGGGAGGTGTGGCTAATCTCATCTTTGATTCACTGCTAATGGTAGAATTCAGGTATGCTATTAAGGGAGGTGTGGCATTGACTAAATCTACATTCCTCTAGCTAGAACCAATATAGTATGGCATGTCCCCAGACCTTCCCTTGCCTCCTCCATGTATTACATGTTCCAAAGTCTAAAATATCAATTGGTATTATATATTTACAGAATTATGTATGTCTGCATATCACCAAGATATACCGTAGCTTTATAGTTAAGTTGAGAGTTCCTTAGCAGTATTGATTGGTCACGAGGCGCAAATGCATTTTTACGCTCAGATTCAAAACTAGCTGACTACCTCCACTTACCATTGACTTGTTGACTCCGCCGTTTAGAGCGCTGCTACATAAATCAATCACCGCTAGCCACGTAGTAAATCACTAGTTGGGCGGAGCCCGACCTCTGCTGGGGAGAGGTCGGGTAACAAGCCTATACCCGGGTTTGTTCCCTGCTGCAACGTACGTTGCAGTCCAATCAGATTGAAGTGTGGCTAAATGCTAAGGAAATTAGCTGACTCAGCAGAACAAACCTGGGTATAGGCTTGTTACCCGACCTCTCCCTTCAGAAGAGGTCGGGCTCCGCCCAACTAGTAAATCACCACCAAACCAATTCGCCAGTGTGAGTTACACCCAAGGTTGTTAACCACGCCCCTATATCGTTTTGTTTTTTGGGTTTTTTTTTGCGATACAAATTTTGCGCAAAATATCTTCAGTCGGCGGGCTGGCAACTCTTTCAATGTCTCTAAGTTAGTTCTTGTTCTTCAGGTAGCATTCCAAGGTATCAAATTGTTCTTCATAACTCCCATGTAGCAATGGTTAATTCACATCTCTCCAGGCTATTTACACTCAGCAGGTTCAGAACATATAGAACCTTCACCTGACAAACTATAATAGCTGCACATTCTTCATCCCAAAAGCGATTGCTTGTGTGATCAAATTCCCAGAGCCACACCCCCAGGGTATGCGATTCCTAAATCAAAGATAGACAATTTCTTCAGTAAATTAATACCTTTGTTCAGTGTCACGATTATACTCATAATATACTATCATTTAACATTCTTTACTTAAAACCAGGAGAGCTGAACGGACAGACAATCAATATCAGGTGTGTAGAAGGAATGGCTATTTGCATGCACTTAAACCAGTTCATGTTTTCTTGCAGAGTTGTTTATAGCTACATCTCAAATGCTATAATACATTATAATAAACTCACACTTAACAAGCCCATTGCTCTTATAATCTCAAGCAACTCTAGTCATATCACTAATACAACGACTTAAGAGTCGAAACTGAAAAATACTGGTGTCGTATCTGTATATCAATCAGCTAGCTATATTTTGAAAAGTTTGAGATGACAGACAACACTCGTGTTTCATTTCACTTAGCTAGCATGCTGTTGCTTGCTCTTCATATACTGCATGTAGCTGTAGTAGTAGTGAATGTAGTAGACCAGCAAATAGGCAGCATAGACCACGATATAGATACACACCCCGTGATAGAGCCATGAATATATACCATAGGCAGACATCAGGAAGAACTGAAGAATTTCTATCAGCAACACATTTCTCGTCTGAGTCGAATGAGCTCGTTTGATATTGCCACTCAATACTGCTTGCGGCTGGAAATAGTACAAGTAATTGAAGGTATGAACAGCAGCATTGATGGCCAATACAGGCACGGTTATAGGACGAGGATCTATAAAATACGCCCAATAGGCAATCAGTGGGAGTGTCCCTCGGTAGAAGATATTGATGAAGGTGATTCTCTTCGCCTGTTGCTGAAGGATCATGAAGACAACATCCAGTAACTCGTAGAGTTTGGATACCCAGAACATAGCAAAGCCATGCAATAGCAATTCATTATGGCCTCTCTCAAAGACACTGCCTATCTGTAGTATAGCACAGAGACAGAGAGAGACAGAGAAAAGACATACAGTATAAATGGATGGTTCAGCATGTTTATAACACATCATAATTCTATAGTATTGTACAAACTCATTGCTATATATGTAATATTCTGTCTATATATTGATGTTATTAGTTTAGAGCATTAAACATAGCATGAAATAGAAATGCATTGTATATAGCTGAAGAAGAATCTCAAGTCAAAATTTTCCATAACTTTCTATTTTTGTGTCATGTTTAATGCTCTCAACTAATAACATCAATATCATAATTCCACATATCCTATGGCACTGAGCTGATTCATACATTACTAAGTATTATTAATATAACTAGTGGTGTGCTTGAGCACAAATGGCGAGCGAGCCTTAAACTACACTATTATTGATTTTAACAACTCACTCAAGCTACTAAAATAAAGTCGAGTTTTAAAATTAAGTATGCGGTAAAAGGGTTTCAATGCCATAGTAACCGCTCCCCGCAACTGTTTGAATTGAAAAAGAAGCAACAAAATCAAGTCACGTTATTTAAACTTTTCTTTGTGATATTCTTAATAGTAGTTGTAACACAATACTTTCACACAACTGAACATACCTACGCAAGACTTACCTTCGTTCGTCCAGTGGACAATGAATTTTCAAGTAAATGCTGTTGAGTAGGACTTATAACTGTGAAAAATAGTGTATTAACTTACCACCGCCACTAACTCGAATAGAAATGGAGCTCCCATAAGTTTTAGAGTTTTAACTGGCAAAATAATTCAAAGCGGTAAACAATTTAATTTCTAAGGTGATACGGGTAATGGTCGCTAAACCGGAGGATTCTGTTTAGTGAAGTTGGGACGGGGTCGAACGCGGAGCGAACACAAAAATACGGAGGGTCAAAGTACAAAATGACATACGTACGCCCATACATATAAATACACAAATATCCCCGATTTTCAATTGTGTTAGCCCTGTAAGTGTCTCGCTCGCTACGCTCGCTCGCCAATAAATGATCTACATTACCAAAAGGACGACTCAGCACATAAATAAATGAGGAGCATTTATTAGAAGACTACAATTATTGGAGGACAAGAAAAACAGTGACAAAGATTATTGCTCTCAAATTAGATCTACCTGACCTGACAGTAATAGATGTTCCAAATCATCATCTCCTTGAGTCACGTTAATACTGATTCAAAGCATTATAATATGCTCGAGTATGTGAGACGATGATACAGGGCAATCTTCCTTGTCAACCTCGTCATCATCATTCTGAAGAGCTGTGGCCAGTACTTCATTATCCATGAGTGGTCAATACCCAGGATCTGATCCGTCCGTGCATCAGGATTATCTAATCTTAAGAAATCCTCTACATTCTCTCCAAGAGTGCCTGGACTGGCTTCTTCAGCAATGGTGCTGCAACTGGAAGCTTCTGTTTCTTATGCACTTTCAGAAGGAGCTAGAGTAGCTGGTATAGAAGAGCTTTCTATAGGTACTGGTGAAGAAGTATCTCTCTCCAGACACTTTATTCCAACCCTTTCTCAGGGACATTACTGTAGCCTAATCCCAGCACACCAGAAAACAGTATCTTTAATTCTCAAGAGTAGGATGAGCTGGAACATTGTCAATGAGAACCAATGTTCTATAGTCAATCCCTGCTTCCTTGCAGTAATCCTTCACAAAAGGAATGACATGATTGGTGAGCGAGCGAGACACTTACAGGAGTTATACAATCGAGAGTCTGTGGTGTTTTACTTTTTTTTTTTTTTTGCTTTTTATATGGTAAGTGTGACCTCTTCTTTCGCCCTCACCACTGATTACGTAAATTGATAAAGCATCTTTATAAATTAACAAAGTAACGAACTAAGCGTTTTTTGTTATTTTCTCCCCACGATGAATGAGCGACCTGTAAGGCATTAACCTCCACCACAGTCCTGTCTCATCAGCATTAAAAAGGTGGTTCAAAGTGTAACCATCATCTTCCACTTCATTAAAAAGAAAAGAATGAAAACATTCTACATTTGAAGACTCTGCTGATAATGATTCAACCTGAAGTGAGGGTGCCATTAGGTGAAGACATTAATTAAATTATTGAAGCCAACCAGAGCTAGCTTCACATTCAGGATAAATTTGTAAAGCTGTACTGGCTTCTCTTGAGCTATTGGGCCAGAGATTGGAGCACCTTTGGACCGCTGTTATAAAACCAGAGATAGCATGCTTTGTCTTGTTTGTCATAATGGGCTTCTCTCATTATACACCTTTTCTTAGCAAACCTTGGGTGGTCACTAGAAGACACATGCTTAGCTATCTTTTCCCTACCCTTCCAGATATCACCAATGTAGACTTGCTGTGTATTTCAGCAACTAACTTCTGTGATTAACCCTCAGTGTGCATGCACGAGAGGGTTATAGTAGTCGTCCTGTCTGTTTGCCGATCTGTCTGTCTGTCTGTCTGTCACACTCTGATTTTGGAGATTACTGACAATTAACCCTTGATTTAGGTATAAACTTACTCAGAACAATGATTTAGGACCTTTTATTGTGCTATTTAATTTTAATTTTTTATTTTAATTTCTGGCTGATTCTGGAGAAAACGGGATGCTTCGGCCTCGTGTAGGTACCAACTTTTGTGAGTAACGCCCCCATCAGCACATTGTAATCACATGAGCAAAAAATTCTTGTTGCCCGCTGTAGTTTTGCGTATGTGCTGGAAAGTTTTTAACCAAGTGCTGAAGTTAAGTTTCCGGTTGAAATATATACCGTGAGTGTCTCTTGCCTGTTTAGATTTTTCTCTTATGAAGATAGCAGTTTCTATCGTACCTCATTAGAACAGCCAATAAATTATTCTTTTGGTCCTAGATGATTATATAATTTCTAGGTAGTATAATATAGTAGCACTGAGGATTTCGCACCTTTGGTGCTTCATTTCCTTTAGTATTATTCCCAATTTCTTGTCCAATGTAACAACACTTCTGTTTCTCTTAGAGGCCATTCTCACTATATTTCAAATTGTGCACTACTCTTCTTGCTAATGTGCTTGTTGCGAAGTTCCATGGAAATATTTAGCAACATTTTATCGGGGCTAATTGTTGAACACAATAGAAATAGTCAGCAGAAAAGAAATAGCTAGGGAGCTAAGGAAGCATTAACGCTTTTTTTAAATGAGCGCATAGAGGTGCCCCCATAGCAGAAGAAGAACTGATGAAAAAACAAAAGAAAAAGACTGGGGTTGAAGAAGAGCTAAAAAGCTGGTACTGTAGAAGGTAAGATATGTAAGAGATATTTATCCTTAGCCCCCCCTAGCTCACTTCACTGATTTCAATGGGAACAATTTTCTAGTAATAATAATAACAAGAGCACTAGGAGTGCAAGCCCTCGGTGTTATTTACTTTGTTCAAAAATGCAATGAATAAAAAAAATGTCACTAATGTGAATAAAAACATTCTTAAATTTTCAGCTATAACAATAATTGTTTTGTTCTATTTATGAACTTAATTTTTAACATATTTAGCTAGCTGTATAATTGGCGAGCGAGCGTAGCGAGCGAGACACTTACAGGGGTAACACAATCGAAAATCGGGGATGTTTATTTATTTATTTATTTATTTATTTGTATATATGTTTGGACGTACGTATGTCATTTTGTACTTTGACCCTCGCGTTTTTGTGTTAGTTAGGTGGTCGACCCCGTCCCAAATTGCACTAAACAGAATCCTCTGGTTTATTGATCAGTACCCGTATCACCCTAGAAATTGAATTGTTTACCGTTTTGAATTCTTTTGCGGGTGCAGTTCAAACTTGACAACTTAAGGGACTTCCATTTCTATTCCAGTTAGTGGCGGTGGTAAGTCAATGCGCTATTTGTCATGGTTATAAGCCGTGCGCACAGTATTTACCTGAAAATACATTGTCCACTAGACTACTGCGAAGGTAAGTCTGTGTAGGTGCATGTCCAGCTGTGTCAAAGCATTGTGTGTTACAACCACTACTTAGCTAAAGAATCACAAAGAAAACTTTTAAATAACGTGTATTGTTTTGTTATTGTTGTTTTTTCCTTCAATTCAAGCAGTTGCAGAGAGTTGTTACTATGGCACTGAAATCACTTTACCCTGTGCTAAATTTAAAAACTGGACCTTATTTTCAGTAGCTTCAGTGTTAGAAGTCAATAAAAATAGTATAGTTTCTTTAGGCTCGCTCGCCATTTGTGCTCAAGCACACCACTAGTTATGTTAGCTGTGGCTTAGTGTGGACAACTTTGGTCTTACAGTGTAAAGAAATTCATCCCGCAAGCTGATGTGGCCCATGAGTGTGGTAACCATAGGAACACTTGGATTCTCTGACATGCATGCTGCACTTTTTTTTTTGGAAGAGCAGGCGTATTATTTACAGTTGATGAAAAAAAAAATCACACCTCCAGCAACAGAAGAGACTTCCTAACGTAATCTTGTACCATGAAAGGGATGGAATGGGGTTGAGGAAAGAAGGCCACTCTCCTCTTTTCAGACATTGTAGATATTCAAACATGGCACTCTCTTTCTCAAAAAAAAAAAAAAAAAAAAAAGGAAGAAAAAGAAAAAGACAATATGTAGTATTTGTTTGGTGTTACTCCAGCTGGGCATATAACCAGGGTAGTACCCTACTTACAGCTGGGGATATAACCAGGGTAGTACCCTACTTACCACAGCAGCCATACCAGTTGTGGACTTATCTTATCAGTATTCTCAACACATAGCCTAGCAGGTCTAAGGCAAGAGATGATGGTGCAGACACACAAGAATAAAATATATAAAATAAAATAAATCAATTCTACGTTAACTTTTAGCTATTAGCTATTGAAAAGTAAAAAAAAACAAAAAAAAACAAAAAAAACTCATTGTTTCAATAACACATTTAAAAATACTGCTTATAGCTTAAACAATATATAGCTTAAAAATAAAGCATCAAAACAGTTCATATAACCCACTCTCTCTTATCTCTGTATCCTTCCTCACCTTAATCTGACCCAGGATCAATACCACCAGAGTGTATAAACTCAACAAAGAACACACCAGCATGTGGACCATTTCAACCCGCGACAGTTTCTGGAGCTGCTTCGGCACTAATCCCATGATAGCTTTGTGGAACAGAACTGCTCCGAGGTAGAGCGCCATAATCGGAGCCGGCCACCCGGTAGCGAATAACTTCAACACTAGGATAGAGAATACACATTATCTTAGAGATAGTGTTCGCGTAGCAAATCATAGGAGTAACCTGTTATGTGATCCAGAGCCATGCCGATTTGTAGAATTCTTTACGCAGGGTAGAAACACTTAACGCACTCCACGGAGTAGCTCAAAAGAGAGGCTTATCAAAACTAGGACAAAAGGTGTCGCTCGATCGACAGAAGGGTCACAGTTAATTAATTTGCCCAGGCACGCGTGCGTAAATTCAATTCTCCAGTGTTTTATATAACCAACACCGCCACCACCCACAGCGTAGCATGACGGAATGCAGCTATTCTTCTTCAATGAGCAGAGGCATCAAGCTTTAATAAAGCAAAGCGAGACATAAAGTGAAGTATATAACAATATCATGAGATTCCTTTTCACATTCATTCAAACTGCATATGAAAAAGTTTGAGTGCTTTTTGTTTGAACAGCATGTATGAGTTGATGAGTGTGTTAGCTTGTTATTTATTACAGGTCCAGATCCAGTAGCGACAAAAAAATATTAATGATTCTTGGATTAAAAGGCTGGCTGGCTGCCTTGACCCTCCCCTATATTATAAGTGTAATCTATGGGTGTGGTTACCAAGTACCATTTAGTTCCTGCATACGCTCCTATGCATGGCACGCAACAATACACTACAGAGGACTTGATGCTCATTTCAATTAGCAGCACTTTTGAAAATTTTACAAAATGCCATATATAAATCATTTTAAATTACACATGCACACAAACACACAAAATAAAAATTGTATAAAACAAACCAAAATAAAGGACAGAACCATTAATCAGTGACATGTAAATATTATGCACGAACAGGTGAGAGAGGGAGGGAGG